>Ga0307517_10000442_pt1 | contig 71088 bp, 55 predicted proteins | sample 23_EM_MG_FD_194515 | JGI IMG/M metagenome (GOLD analysis project Ga0307517, IMG submission 194515) | Populus trichocarpa ectomycorrhiza microbial communities from riparian zone in the Pacific Northwest, United States - 23_EM | ecosystem: Host-associated > Plants > Roots > Unclassified | place... | reverse complement strand
GACCGCATAGCTCAGCTGATTGTGGAACGGTTGGATGATCAAGATTGGATGGAGGTAGAAGAGTTGGATGTGACGGAAAGGGCAGAGAAAGGGTTTGGAAGTAGCGGGCTAGGAGTGGAGTTAAAAGAGGTTCAACCAACGATATGGTTCCTTCAAGCAGATGGAAACCATCAGTTCTACGACCCTTTCGATATTAATCAACACCCTAGACTACGCAAGGGACAAGTCCTCCTATCTAACGCAATTATTGCTAAAGCCAGCTTAAGAAAATTTGATGAGGATTTCCTATCATCTGTTAAAGAAGCGGCACTGGAGGATGAGAACTGGATACGAAGAAAGGAAGAGTTGGAAACCTTAACGAAGGAAGAAAAAGAACTCCCTAAGCAGTGGTCTATATCCGAAGGCCTGCTCTACTACAAGGATCGACTATTCATTCCCGATAACGAAGATCTGCAAACCCTTATCGCTAAAAGTTGTCACGACTCCAAAATAGCAGGACATTTCGGACAAGAAAAAACCCTGGAAATTATCACACGAGATTTCTATTGGAAAAAGATAACCGATTGGGTAAACGACTATGTCCGATCCTGTACTACATGCCAACAGGCAAAAGCCCCAAGACATGCTCGCTTCGGGTTACTTAATCCCCTACAAGTGCCTTATGCAGCGTGGTCCTCTACATCGGTAGACTTCATCACCCAACTACCAAACTTGGCAGGGTATACTCAAATTATGGTTCTAGTAGACCGATTCACAAAAATGGTCCGCTTTATCGGATTACAAGAAAACGCGACCGCTAAAGAAGTGGCAGAAGCATTTCTTAAGGAAGTATGGAAACTTCACACGCTACCTTCGGAAATCATTTCGGATATGGATGCGAAGTTTGCAGGAGAACTTTGGGAGTTATTGTGTATCAGACTTGGGATTAAGAGGAAATTGTCGACAGCTTACCATCCCCAAACTGACGGACAAACAGAAAGAGTCAATCAAGTGTTGGGAGGGTACCTTCGAATATTTGTCAACTATGATCAGGACGACTGGTATCACCTCTTACCCCTAGCCGAGTACGCCTACAACAACTCGGTTACAACCGCACATGACATGACCCCCTTCTTCGCAAACTACGGATATCATCCACAAACTGAATGGCTAAAAGAACGAGAAGCACAAAATCCAGGAGCAAACCTTTATGCCCACTGGATGCAGACGATACATCAACAAGCGAGACAATCACTAGAAAGGACAAGGAAAGCTATGGGACGATATTACGATCGAAAAGCTAAGCAACAACCAGACTTTAAAGTTGGCGACTTGGTTATGCTCAATGCTAAAAATATCCGAACGAAACGCCCCTCCAAAAAGTTAGCTCCAAAACTTTACGGTCCCTTCAAAATCCTAGAACAAAGAGGAGAACTCGCCTACAAGTTAGAAATATCAGATCGATGGAAAATACACCCGGTATTCCATGTGTCGCTTCTCGAGCCCTACCGAACTTCCACTCGACCTGCCCGAGAACAACCACCGATGACCCCAGAAGATATAGATGGAGATTTTGAGTGGGAGGTGGAAAAAATAGTGAAGAGTGAAATAATCTCTTATGAACGAAGAGTTCGTGGAAGTACCAGATCATTTGAAGAACTGCGTTACTTTGTAAAATGGAAAGGGTGTTCGGAAGATGAGAACACCTGGGAACCACCGGAGCATTTAGAACATGCTAAGGAATTGGTTGAGGAATTTCATAGGGAGAATCCAGATATGCCAAAATTGGGCTAAGTAGTATTACTAGGAAAGGTTTTCCTGCCGTGGCCAAGTAAACGCGGAAGGTTTTTTACCCTACCTAGTAGAGTACTAAAAGGAGTTTATGTTTATCGCTATACATGTACTATAAGGAGTTTGAGGACAAACCCCTTTGGTGGGAGCTAATATTACCCTAGCGGGAATAGCTTGCATAATTATGCGCGAGGTATATGCCACCATAGGGGAGAGCATATATCCGAACCCAAGCTTCCTGAGAAGGGACTTCCCGGAGGCATCTGGGAGACTACTCAGGAACCTCAAAGAGTTCACGTTTCAAGATATGGCTAACTGATTGGAACGATGATTAGAGAACCAGTTCTCTACTCTTACTAATGCATACGCATTATGCATTGATAGATGAGTATCGGACTTGATCACTCCATACTCATGATACTATTGGTATGTAGGCATTTAGACTGCATATTCCATTATAGTCTATCAAGACGAAGAGATCGAAGACTGGCTACTGGTGGAGTGGGGACACCCTCAGAAGAAATAGCAGTCGGGAGATTCTCAGAGTCAAGCTGGGCAAGATTCAGGGTCAAACAGTGTTCGCACTTTGTTCTGACGAACTGAATTCTTAGAAAGATACTTCATTACTAGAGAAGTCAAAGTAGGGTGAACATTGGTATAAATAGTAGGGCTCTCCCCGATGGTTGAGAACAACATCAAGCAACGGAGAAGAGACCTTAACAATATTATAAGTTATTACGATATTCTTCTATTACTTTATCGAACAATTCTTCTTGAGCCTTCCTGACCTATATTCCGTTGACTCGAATATCTCCGGCCTAGTTAGGCCGGAATCCTACCGTGTTGGCTACCCCGTAACAGTACTTGAGCTGGCCTGCTGACTCGGGAGGGTAGTCTGCTGACTGGAGAAGGTAGTCTGCTGACTGTGGAGGGTGGTCTGCTGACCAGGATGCGTGGAGAACTAAGATAGTATGTGTCTGGTATCACAGCTATTGTAACTAGTATGATATATAGTTATTAAGAGAAGTAAGCTTAATATAGTAGATTGAGTATGGTGTGAGTGTAAGTAATGAGAAAAAGTAGAAGAAAGAGAGGAAGGACATGAATGATGTTAAAAGCAGTAGCGCAGCTAGCGTGTATGGGGGCCCGAGCGGACCGGGTGAGAGCGGGCCATGATTCCCTGAGTGCATTGTGCAGCCTTATGGTTGCTACCACAAGTAATGCAAATATGATGATGCCGGCAGTATAGGGACTGGCACTCACAGTAGTTCCAATTTCGGCATACGTGAGTGGTAGTTTGGCCAGTTCGGTTGCCTGAAAGAGCAACAGTAGTGGTAGAGTGACTAGGGCTGTATGAGTTACCCTGGCGATCCTATTACCCTAGCGGGAATAGCTTACCTAATAATTAAGAGCGAGATATATGGCTTCATAAGATGACCATATATTCGAACCCAAGCTCCCGGCGTTATGAGCTTCACAGAGGCATCTGGAAGACGACTCGGAATACTAAATGAGAGCATGTTTCAAAATATGTTTAACTGATTGGAATGATGTTTAGAGAATACTACTCCTCTCATTTTCTAGTTGCATATGCGTTGGCTGCATAATGCATTGATAGCTGGATATCAGAACTGATCACTCTATATTCCATATTACTATTGGTATGTAGGCATTTGGGCCGCATATTCATTTATAGTCTATTATGACAAAGAGATCGAAGACTGTCTACTGGTGGAGTGGGGACACCCTCAGATGAAATAACAGTTCAGGAGATTCTCTGAGTCAAGCTGGGCAAGCTTTTAGGGTCAAACGGTGTTCGCACTTTGTTCTGACGAACTGAATTGTTAAGAAGATACTTCTTAACTAGAGAAGTCGAAGTCGCATGAACATTAGTATAAATAGAGGCCTCTCTCGCGGTTGTTGAATCATCAAGCAACGGAAAAGAGACCTTAACAATATAAACAAGTTAGCGAGTTATATTTTAACTCTTTGATATTTGACTACAGTTTATTACTTGACCTTTACGAAACTATTACCTACGAGCCTTCCTGACTATTATCATTTGTCTCAAATATCCTCAGCCTAGTTAGTGCGGAATTCTACCCTGTTAGCTACCCCGCAACAGATCCGGTGGTCCGTAGCACATGGTTGGAGTAGAGCTACCTTGTGGGAAGGAAGAAACCGGGTGACTTTCTCGAATTGGTAGCTCGTAACCCTTGCGTGGGAAGGAGGCTGAGTGGTTCTGGTTCGTTGGCCATGGCTGTCACATGATATGGGGGTGAGCGAAGCACTTTGATGCGATGAGTGCGCTATCAATTTGCTGCCAGTCGTTGGGATAGTATATACTGTTCCCTCCTGCGTCTCGTTTACTGTGGAATTGAAAGTAATATGCCTTTACCCCATCCCATGTGTATTTTTCGAAAAGGTAATAGAGGTTCATGGTATAGATGAATAGTGCCGTAGCCACTTCTCCCTGTAGTGCCTATGGTGCTAGTGTTACTAGGATTCCGCTGTAGGCTGCCCAAGCTTTACAGAATCCGCTTATCTTGTATTCACTTTCCTAGGCATCCCTCTCTGTTTGTTCGAACTCAACTCCGCCCATGTTGATTGTCCGCTGAGATTCTGCGCGTTCCTTCTCTGTTGCTAATAGCGGGTAGATATTTGTCGGTTTGAAGCGATTCTCGATTATCTGAGCAAGTGTACTACACTCCACACTAGGAAAGAGTGATTCGACCGATTCGGGAATGCAAGATATGTTCTCCGCATATCTCTTGAGAAAGATTAGGTAGGGTTATACGTACCCACTTGAAGTGCTCTTGGTTCCTCCCCTATTGGCTCAGCTTGTTCTAAGTCCTGTGCCGTGCGCAGTTCCGCTAGCCTGTTTTCAAGCTCTGTAATTCTCATGCTGGTCAAGTTTCGGGATGGGACTTGTATAGGAGGATGGGCTGCTGTGCGCCTGTTGATTGGAGTTGGTGGTGGAGCTGGGGGTTCGTGCATATTAAGTTGGGTGACTACCTGGTTAACAATTTCCTGCTCGTGTGACTGAAGAAGCGGGTGGATATTATTGAGTCTTAGGGCTGGTTCTGGGTGAGAATGGGAATGTCGTATTGCATCTTCCATGCTCAGAATGACTGAGGTTTCCGATTGCGCTAGTCGGGTACTCGTTTGTGGCTCGGGAGTGGGGAGGGGGCTATTATTGTCAGATGAGATTCTATAGTTGGTTCCTTCTTCGTCTGCACTTTCGCAACCTGAAGAACCGGTGGTGGTGTTGGTAGGAGTTGGATCATGGCTATGAGTGCTTGAAGCTTGGCGCCATGTGCGGCTGCATGTGCTTTTCTTGATCCTTCCGACTTCCAGGGTCCCTGGTGTCCTGGTGTGGCTTTGTCTCCCAGGAGTCCTAAGGGTAGTGTGGCTTTGACTCCCAGGAGTCCTACTCATAGTGTGGCTTTGACTCCCGGGAGTGCCAGCCTGAGTGTGGCTTTGACTCCCGCGAGTCCTACTCGTGGTGTGGCTTTCTCTTCCGGGAGTGCTTCTGAGGCTGCCTCTCCCGGGAGTGCCCCTGAAAGGTGCTCCTGTCCCATGCATAGAACCCCTTCTCCTGGGCATGGGTGCAAGTTTGAAATGTAAAAACAAATAGGAATAAAAATAAAAATAAAAATAAAAGAATAGATAATATTCTTGAAAAACAAAGAACGCGAGCTGTAGCGAGCTTGGAGACGAGAATACGACTTGTAGCGAGCTTGGAGGTCTCCAACTCCCGGGAGTGCAGTGGCCCTATATGGGCTGGAGCTATGGCCCCAGGGGAAGGACGCGTCGACTTAGACTAAGCTGTTTTCTACCACCCCCGAGCAAGACTGTGCGCTTTGCCCCATTGGCAATGGGTTGTTCCAACCCCACATCAAAGACTCCTAGCGGGGGTGGAGGGAGAAGGGCAAGTGCTGACCAGCCGTGATTTTAGTTCATTGGTTATAGACACCTTATGCGATCAGCCCGGCCAGAAAAATATCACCGTTGCATGCTTTTACTTCGACTTCGCCGCCCGAAAAGACCAGTCGTCGACGAGTATGCTGGGTGCCTTGCTGAAGCAGGTTGTGGGCGGGCTGCGAGAGGTACCGGAGGAAATAGTGAAAGTCTATGAAGACCAGAAGGTGGCCATTGGTGGACGGGCACCACGAATTTCGGATATTGTGAAGATGCTGCAGACTGTCTCTTCCGAAAAACGAATATTTATCTGCATTGACGCTCTGGATGAGTGTGCGGCGGAGCATCGAGCCAAGCTTCTTGGTTCGCTTGACCAAATCCTGCAAAAGTCTCCTGGCACTCGAATATTCATGACTGGGAGACCGCACATTCTGGCCGAAATCGGAAGGCGTCTTGCTGGGAGAGTAACGGGTGTAACCATCACCCCTAGGCGAGATGATATCACCAGTTATCTCCATAACAGGTTGGGTGAGGACACAATCCCGGATGCGATGAACAGCAGCCTGGAAGTAGATATCCTGAAGAAAATCCCCGACGATATTTCTGAAATGTATGTACAGGCACCGGCACTAGGCGGGCTCTCTTAAGTTATCCACTGACGGATACATATCTAGATTCCTGCTAGTCTCGCTCAATATCGATGCCATCCTACGGGAAACCACGATCTACCGTAGGCGACAAAAGCTCAACGCAATGACAGACGGCTTGGGGTTGGGGGATGCTTACGGCGCAACTCTGAATCGGATAAAGGGACAAGGTGAGGAGAAATCTAGGCTTGGCATGGCTGCTTTGATGTGGATCTCTCGCTCGGAGCGGCCTCTGAGCCCTGATAAACTGTGTCACGCCCTGGCAGTCGAGATAGGATCGCCGAATCTAAATACCGACAATGTACCTTCAATTGGGACACTGCTATCCTGTTGTCAAGGGCTTTGTCGTGGTACATAAGAAGGCTTCCACAGTCCGGCTAATCCACTTTACCCTTCAAGAGCACCTTAAGGCCCGGGTCGAGCTTTTTGGTGCAGCTCACGCGACAATGGCTGAAACATGCTTGAGCTATCTGAATTCGCAGCAGGTCAAGGCTCTTTCAGCCAGCCCCCCTCCAGATCTCCGCAGCGCACCATTTCTTGAGTATTCCTCGGTGCATTGGGGAGCCCACGCTAAGCGGGACCTTTCGAATTGCGCTAAAATACTTGCACTGAAGCTATTTAGCGACTACAATATGGAAACGCAGGTGTACTACTCGCCCACTATTGATTCCGCCAAACTTTCCCTCTTCAGTGGTCTACACTATGCATCCTTTTTTGGAATTGTCGAGATTGTAGTTGGTTTTCTGGAGGCGGAAGGTTGCGATATCAATCGAGAGGACTGCATTGGTAATACACCTCTCAGGTGGGCTGCTTATAATGGGCACGGGGGTGTGGTTGAAATACTCCTCGGACGGGACGACATCAGCCCTGACAAACTGGATATGGATGGCAAAACACCACCCCGTTGTGCCGCCCAGAATGGACACGATGGGGTGGTGAGAATGCTACTCGGACGAGGTGATGTCAACCCCAATATACCAGGTCGGTACAATCGAACGTCACTTTATTGTGCTGCCCAGAATGGGTGCGAGGGAGTGGTGGAAGTACTGCTCTGGCGTGACGACATTGACCCCAACAAACCAGATGTCCATGGCCGAACGCCACTCTGTTGTGCTGCCCAGAATGGGCACGATGGGGTGGTGAAAATGCTACTCGGACGAGGTGACGTCGACCTCAACATCCCAGGTCTGTACGGCCGAACGGCACTCTGTTGTGCTGCGCAGAATGGGCACGAGGGGGTGGTGAAAATACTGCTCGGACGGGGCGACGTTAACCCAAATATCCGCGATACAGCCGGCCGAACGCCACTTAGTTGGGCTGCCCAGAATGGGCACGATGGGGTGGTTAAAATGCTGCTCGGACGAGCCGATGTCGACCTCAACATACCAGGTCAGTACGGTCGAACGGCACTCTGTTGTGCTGCGCAGAATGGGCACGAGGGGGTTGTCAAAATGCTGCTCGGACGGGACGACATTAACCCCAATATATATGATACAGATGGCCGAACGCCACTTAGTTGGGCTGCCCAGAATGGGCACGATGGGGTGGTTAAAATGCTACTCGGACGAGCCGACACCGACCTCAACATACCAGGTGAGTACGGTCGAACGGCACTCTGTTGTGCTGCGCAGAAAGGGCACGAGGGGGTTGTCAAAATGCTGCTCGGACGGGGCAACGTTAACCCTAATATACATGATATAGATGGCCAAACGCCGCTTAGTTGGGCTGCTAGGAATGGGCACAATGGGGTCGTGAAGATGCTACTCGGACGAGGTGATGTCGGCCTCAACATCCCAGGTTAGTACGGTCGAATGCCACTTAGTTGTGCTGCCAAGGATGGGCACGAGGGGTGGTGAAAATGCTGCTGGGGGGGACGACGTCACCCCTGACAAACCAGATAACCGCCGCTGAACACTCCTACGTGCTGGGCTGAATGGGAACGAAGGAGCGGTGGAAATACTACTTGGACGTGACGACGTCAGCCCCAGAAAGCCTGATAACCACAGCCGGACACCGCTCTTGTGCGCCGCCAAACGTGGCCGTACGGGAGTGACAGCCCTACGACAGCCCCCAGAATCTACCACCCCCGGCACGACCTGAGGCCGAGGAGGCATCGCCATCCATCCTATCTCCAAATGGATGGTCTATGTGCCATTTCCACAAGGACCACAACAATTCCATAAATATGTCTGCTGTCGCAATTTGATACCTCCCCCCATTCCCACTCAAGCACAGCTTAAACATTTCCTTTTGGTTGGAGGATATGAGAGCGGTGGGAGTATCCGTGTTTATCACCATTGGAGTTCATGGAAGCGGAGGGTTGTCAGGGTTGGCGGATAAAGATAGATGTGAGAGTTGCTGGAAGCGTGGAGTGTACTGTGGTTGGTCGTGAAAGTTTAAGAATGTCTTTAGCGGTCGCATTTGTTCTTGGTTAGAATTGTCTACGGAGATAGTTTTGTGGCCATATATTTCTTTTATTACTATTCCAGGAGTAAGCAGAAGAGTGAGGACAGATATCGATAGAAATCAGTAGGTGTGGGAAGCGATAGAATATCAATAGAGATGATTTCCTTATATCTCATATATACTCGTGTTTTAGCGAGTTATCGCTTAGTAGTGACGAGTGAACAAAGTTTCTGATCCTCCTATATACTCCAGCCCTATTCTAGTCCCAGATTGTGATCGTTGCGCTATTTCATAGCTATCGCCTCACACCACCTGCCGTCCAAACTTCTCTATTGATTTTCTTATAAGTCGGGTCTTGTAATCAAGAGTCCGGCGTTACGGGGCCTATTTCTATTGAATTGGTATGAACTGGTGTGGCTTGGGATTTTCCTCGTACTGCAATTTTCAACTGCCTTTTCGCCAGAGTTGACGGAAGTGGATAGCCGTCAGAGATAAAGAAAGCGGATAGATAGGGGACAAGACGGGATAATAGCTTTAGTGATTTCATTTGCTCCAGACTGAAGGATTGATGGAAGGATGGACGGAAGGGTAAACGGAAGGGTTCCTGGCTATGTCTTTCTTTTTCATGGCTGGTTGGAACAACCTATTGCCAATTAGGCAAAGCATACGGAATAGTTCTTAGAGGATTAGAGACTCATCTCGGAGGACGGTGGAAAAAGGTATAGCCGGTTGCCCGGCCAGCGCGGTGTCATAGCTCTCTCCTGCGGGGTTCGTGAACCCCCAGTACCGTAACTCCCCGTATATGTCGGAACGGCGCTAAAGTGAACTAAGGTCAAGCTAAGGCAACCGAGCCAACGGGAAGGCACGAAGAACTCCAAGTCACCACAGTTTAAACATAGAGAGAGTGACGATTGGGCAAGTTCAATGAAATCCTCACTAGCGCCATTCCGACTCATACGAGAAGATACGGTACATATACCTCTCCCAGCTCCCCAGACTACGAGATCATCATGCTTCCTTGCTTTCCACACCTCGCGCTCTTTGTTGCCCACCCGCCACCCATACCAGACTTCCATGCGCCCTCATTGCCACACGGGATACACCGGCGGTAACAATCTCCCGTGGCAAGGGTAGCGGCACCAGCACCAAAGCCTCCGGCAGTGGAACGAGCGAATCTGGCATTAGTAGGGAGACAATAGTTCCTGTATTTCTTTTGGAGTTCTTATCATGGGTCTACTTTGTTCCTTCTTTCCTTTCATACCTATCTATTGTCAATATGAGTTCTCGGCTTTGGAGAATTGGATTATTATTACGGAGGTGCACAGGCAAATGGGATTATGCATGAAGGAGAGAGGTGATAGGTGTGGCAGACGATAAAATGATTGAGATGACTTTATTATTCCTATATTGACTTATGTTTGGTTAGTTAGTTTTGATGATGAGCGAATGAAGTTTCTGATTATACCTACTCTTTAACAATAGGTGCGGCGGAGCACAGCGGAGCACAGCGGATCTAATCCTCAATGATCGAATGACACAGGGCTTTTATTGGTGCGAACAAATATGAAGATAACAAAAGACTAAGAAACAAATGACTGACAAAGAGATGGGAGATGAAGTGGAAGGAGACTGGGTGTTCGGTATGTAAGGACGGATGAACAAAACAGAAGGACCAGCTTCCTTACATGCTTCCTGTGAAAGAACCTTCTCCTTTAGCATCCTGCGTCTGCCGAATCCCCCAACGAATTCATTTGCTTCCGCATCCTCCCTTGTACCTACCCGAGTTGCCTCCCAGGTGAAAGGTGAGTAGCCGCAAGTATAGTAAAGCATAGTGCCGTGGGTAGAGTGGATGGTCGAGGATACGGTTATTCTTTGGCGGCGGTAATTCTCATCTCATTTCATCCAAAGGTAGGTCAGTGTCTGATGTTGAAGCGCAGGACTCAAGGCTTGTACGCAGCTAGCATAGCGAAACTGCTACCGAGCGATTGTAGGAATGGGTTGTAGTGGTGGTATCTCCAGTTTGGGAACTATTGCGGTATATGTGGCGAGCAGCTCAAAACGGGTCAATGTCCAACAGCTACCCTTTAGTTTTAGCACTAGTCTAGTTCGACCGTTTGGCTGTTACGTGATTTATCCTTCGTAACACTTGTGGTGGTGGTGGATACTCCCTCTACCTTCGTTGCTCATTTGTCTCTTCTACAGTTTCCTTATTCTCCTCTCCTCCCATCTGGGGTATGGGAGTGAGGGGTGTATAGATATAGGGTAAAATGATCATGTGCAAGTGTATCCGGCATCCGTGAAAAGCGGCGCAAAGGCAGCTGTTAGTTAAGGTATAGTATGCACTCTCTAAATGACTGGTTATGTATACTCATGGGAGAAACGAGAAGTGAAAAGAAAACAAGAGTGTAGAAAGAACAAAGTTAAAATACACGGAAGGGAGAATCTATTGTAAACCGGGAACTGGGACAGAATGAGATAACATAAAAAAGTAAGCCGAATTTTCATGCCGCAGCCATGGCTCCGGACTACAATACCCCGATTCGACTTATATTATACCGGGGTCGTTTTTCTACTCCCGGGCTGACAGCTAAGGGCATTCTGTAAGAGGCATGCGGACAGATACTCAAGCAGCCCGGTGCGAAAATCACCCTGAAAGATGGCAGTTACATAGTTATCAAGAGAGAAAAGGGGGGGACGAGAGGCAAAATGAAGAGGGTGATAATGGATGCCGGAGAGTTGAACCAAAGGCCAAAAAAGACGGAGAGGTGGTCGGAAGGGATAGATCCTTGATTCAAGGAAGGCTGTGGAGATTAGGGATAGAGGATAGGAAGGAAGTATGATTTTAGATATCTTTGCGATCAGCCGGTATGCGGGCAGGATTTGGAAGTCTGCTACCAACCCTGACACCTTGACCACTCTGGTTAATAGGATACGAGAGTGTTGTAGGCCTCATAGGCCAAGCTTATCGGCGTTGATGTCTTTCTGTTCCTTTAGCAGCTTCACCACTGCTTCATGTCCTAAAACGGTAGCATAGAAGATAGGTGTGTTGCCACGCCTGTCTGGCCTATCGGGGTTGACGTCTTCGCGTCCAAGTAACAGCTTCACCACTGCCTCATGTCCATTCCTGGCAACCCACAATATTGGTGTTTGGCCGTAGCTGTCTGGCCTGTCAGGGTTGACGTCGTCGCGTCCCAATAACAGCTTCACCACTGCCTCATGTCCATTCTGGGCAGCCCACAATATTGGGGTTTGGCCGTAGCTGTCTAGCTTATCGGGGTTGACGCGTCCGTACCCCAATAACAGCTTCACCACTCCCTCATGCCCATTCTTGGCAGCCCGCAATATTGGTGTTTGGCCGTAGCTGTCTGGCCTATCAGGGTTGACGTCGTCGCGTCCCAATAACAGCTTCACCACTCCCTCATGTCCATTCCCGGCAGCCAAGAGTATTTGGGTTTGGCCGTAGCCATCTAGCTCATCGGGGTTGACGTCTTCGCGTCCCAATAACAGCTTTGCTACTCCCTCATGTCCATTCTCGGCAGCCCACGATAATGGTGTTCGGTTGTCCCAGCCTGACCTATCGGGGTCAACGCCTTCCCGTCCGAGTAGAAACTTTACCACTGCCTCATGTCCATTCCTGGCGGCCCATAAGAGCGGCGTAGCTGTTGTTTCATCTACGCCGTTTATATCAACGCCTTCCATGATTATCAGAGCACTCGCAACCTCAGCGAGCCCAAATGCGGACGCATAGTGAAGTCCCGTGAATTTGTAAATGTCTCCAGGAGAATTGAGATAAAACGAGGGGAGGGTAGGTTCCAAGAAGCCTAATTGATATATGGCGTTGGTACTGACCGAAGAGTCTCAGTGCGAGCGTTTTCCCACTATCCGAGAGTTCCTTTTTCATGTGGGCTCCCCAGTGTAAAGATGAATATTCCAGGAAGGGCGGGCGTTGAGGCTTCTGAACGCGGGAGCCCGAAAGGGCCATTACCTAGTGCGAATTTAGATATGTTAAGCAGACCTCGGCAATTGTCGAATGGGGGCTCTGGAAGAGGTTACGATGACTGGTCAAATACTCTTGTAGCGTGTGGTGGATTAGTCGAACAGTTGATCCCTCCTTATCCACAACAACAAGCCCTTGGCAACAGCTTAACACTGTCCGCATTGAGGGAACATTGTCATCGTTGCAATCTGCCGACCCTATTTCTATGGCCAAGGCCTAACATAACTCCTCCACTCCCATCGGCCGTTCCGAATGACATATCCACATCAAAGCCGTCATTCCGAGTCTAAATTTCTGATCACCCTGAGCCTTGATCCGTTCTAATGTTGCGCCATAAGCATCTTCCAGGCCCAAGCCGTCAGTCATTATCCGAAGCCTTTCTCGCCGCCGACGGATTGTAGTCTCCTGTAGAATTGCATCTAGATTCAGAGAGACTAATAGAAATCTAGATATATATCTGTCAACGGATATCTTGGGTAGGATTTCCCATTTAACCGATTATACTCACATCTCCGAGACAGTTTCCGGAATTTTCTTTACAATTTCCGCCTCCAATCTCTCGTTCATCTCATCCATTGTTGTGTCTTCGGCAAGTTTCGTGTGGATATATTGGATAATATCATCCTTTCGGGGACTTATCGATAAACCGGCGATTCCACTAGGGAGATGCCTTCCCACTTCACCACCGACATGTGGTCTCCCAGTTAGGAACAGGCGGGTGGTTGCAGAAATTTTGATGATTTCCCCGAGTGAAATAAGGATCTTGGCTCTATGTAGTACTGCGCATTCGTCCAGGGCATCCAAGCAGAAAAACGTGGGACGCATAGACGAAAGGCTCCCCAACAGCTTCACAACCTCATGCATTTGTAGCCCCCGACCACCGATGACTTTCTTGTGCTCCTCAAAAGCATCCTGTATCTCTCTGGGAATTTTCTTAAAACTGCCGACTACTTGTTTCAGCAGAGCACCCAACATACCCCCGGCGGACTGTTCCTTTTGGGCCGCGAAGTCAAAATAAAAACACGCCACGGAAATATCCTCTCCGGCCTCGCGGGCCTCATCACACAAGGTATCTATTACAAGTGAACTATAATTGTAACTTGTCAGAAAAAATCACTAGCATTGTACTCTCCTTGGCGGATATCGTCCCTCTTACCTGATGTAAGTTTTGCCGACCCCCGGATTGCCGGTGCAAAACAAGGTCGCCTTCTGCGACCCACCTTGATCGCGGCTCTTCTAGCTTCGAAATTCCTCTGTCTGCACAACCCAGTCGCCCACGTTTCTAACCCGGCGCGATTCAAGGTCTGCATGGCGCAAGCGGGGCTCGAGGGGCGACAACCAAGTCAGGATTTCAGCCCTATCGTCGGTGACAGTAATATTGGTATTGAAAGAGTAGTTGTTGTGATTAAGAGAGTTAATGTTGTGGTTTTGGGAGCCGGTGGTAATAAAAGAATTTGTATTACCGGTAAAAGGGCCCCGATATTGAGACATCTTTTCGTTCTTTGAGCTTCGGAATGTTGTAGAAGATAGGTTTATGAGGTACTGTGGTGTTAGGTGGTAGAACTCCAGAGAATGCGAGAAAAGCGGGGACGATCCACATTTCCCAGCCTAGGCGATGAACGCTTGGCCCAATCATGCCTCCCGAACTTTGTGAAACCAATATCACGCCTGTGGCTAGGGCGGGGCGAGTGGTAGGAACAGCCACTCCACGTCTCCAAAGTAACTTAATAAGCACCTGCGTTTCTTTGCGAGAGTGGGAACCCCTCCAACGCTGACCTCGCAGGGCCCTAGGATGGCCACCTTGGCGTAGACTCTGAATTCCCCATACAGAGTCTGATAAAATTAATCATTACGAATCTCAGATTGAAGTACTTTAGTAACATCGAGTTACCTTCCTTTAGATAGCAAGGACAGGGGAGTATTTATAGGTTTCTCCGATTGGACTTTTCATATGTCGGCTTCGGCCCTTTGACCATAATGGACCCTGCCGCACAAACAAAACCACTCCACAGACAATAGTTTTCACCACAACCCCAGACTTGATATTTCTAAATTCCTTAATCTTAATCATAGCAGTAACCCCACTATATCAATAAACGATCGGTTGATTCATGTTCTACCCGGAGGTCTAAAAGCCTCCGTTAACAGGCCTGCAACACTGCCGACCTAATTCCCTCTATCACATGATAGCGCTCTAAGTGTAAGGAAGCCACTGTACCCCGTATACACCTAGTTCTTTCTCTTCCCTCAGTCGGCTTGTGTGCTCCTGCGCCCTAGGATATTCAAACACGTTTTCAAGCCATCACCAGATGTCACTCGTGTATCTCATCTCAGGTCTTCGCATGTCAAGTATCATGCTATACGAACCGAAGCCCAAAGAACCACTAGCATGGAAGAAGGAGAGAGCATATCATCTCGTAGCATGAGCTGGTATTTATAGTGTTATTCAGGAGAAGGGTGTCCCTTGTTAACCCTATCGGAGGTGTCCCTAGTTCCTTGGTCAACAATAGGACTCAAGATACAAGAAACTAGCATTCATGTGTTAGAAGAATGATAGCATCCTTTCTCCCTAATGCTTCTGCTGGAGCCTCACGAAAGTACTCAAGAATAAGGGTGGAAGTGCGATTACAATAGACCAGTGATCCTATTTTGAATCACTGACGCTTTGTGATGTGACTGAGAGCATGAGCTTGGCGCATCAAGAGCCGGTAACATATCTGGAATTCATTACTTCTCAAACAAGGGGCAAGCTAGAATAATCTGGAAATCGCTGAAGGTAATAAATAGGAGCTGGGTGCGAAGTGAAGAAGTCATGGTAAAGTGAAGAGCAGAAAAAGTGAAGGATTGAGAATGGAAGAGAGGTGAACGGAGGGAATGGAAGGGAACAGATCAGGGGAGGTTAGATGGAGAGAGGAGGGGCGCGACGAATGTTATCGTGGGGAAAGACAGGCTGAGAACGGAATATGTTTGAATGTTAGTTTTCTGAGTTCTGGATTCAAGGATGCTTGTTTCACTCTTGAGTGCGGGGATAGTGGACTGTGGGGGAATGTTGGAGGGTCCTTCCATATCCAGCACTGTCGACTACAAGGGAGTAGGTCAGCCGGTAAAGTGGTGGGCGAGGCCGCGTGAACCTGGGAAATTGTGGCTGGTGCTTTCCTGTGTAGATAGCCGGGGATGCCCCACCTTTGTTTCTCTCTCAATCAACAACAGTCTCAACAGGGAATGTAAGGGAAATCAGGAGTGATGTCTCATGATGCTATAATGATTTGTTCGGAGGTGTATGATTTCAGCTTGGGCTAGTACTGGAGGTCCGGGCGCTAGGACCATAGTCCCCTGCAGTCCATCCGGTCGCCGCCTTTCCCGGCATAGTTCCTCTTGTAGTATGTTCCACTCTACTCTGACGGACGGGCCCGACTTCTGGGAATACTACAATAGACTCTCAGCACAACCAGCCAAGGGAGGAAAGTGATAGAGAACACTACTCTTTCCTTGCCAAAAGCAAGCCATATGATACATATCTTCGGACCAACTCCCAAAACTCCCAAAACTCCTGGAACCCTAAAGCAACTTGCTACGTTGCCTTGATACATTATGATCCCCTGCCCCCTCGGGGGATGCAGAACCATTCTGATATCTCATGATCCCAAGGCCCTATCAGCTTGGCCTACTGTTAGGTGTCAAGTGGGGTTAGGTATGGCAGGAGGTGACGTTGAATACGATAACGCCTGTCACCGTATCTTACCTACCTCCTGTGAGTATCCTCACATTCTCCTACACCCCGTTCCGATTGTAAGAGCATGGTTTTGGAACTATGCTTTATAACCCTTGACTATTTGTAGTCGAATGATAGAGATTTCTTTCCCCATTTCTCATCCTGCACCTATATAGAGTAAGATTCTGTTAGTGATGGCATGGTCAACTTGCGTAAGGATAAGTATTTTCTCTGCAGCCAGCATCCTGTGAGGAGTATTAATTGTCTCGGCATTGTAGTAATGCCTTTAAAATAGCTAGGCTGTGTAATATCATACGTTGCTCTCTTCCATACTAAAGTTATCCGTTAATGGAGGGTTAGGATTTTCTTCACTGATTTCCCCTCATGGCTGGAGTGGCAACCATATTGTTAGGGAGGGGGGGACAGGTGGAGGTCAATACTTTCGTGAGTACCCTTTGAATACTCATAAAATTACATACTCGCATCAAGAATGCCGCCATGCATAATCTTGACAAGGTTTTTAGCCGCCCCTCGCTTTCAGTAACCGGGTTAGATATCACAAGGTAAAATATTATTTATGGTGAGAATTGCAAGATTCCTAACTATAGACTGCTTGCGCAGCTATAAGTATACTCTCTCTAGATAATTTGGTATCTAATGTACATCTAGAGTATTGTGGCGATTGAAATCTGGTATGGGAGGTTGTGGTGTCGACGCTTTTTGGTCCTTCCCCCGAAGGGGAATTAATTTAGTGGGATGCCCCTAACTCTGGAGTTATCTCCATCGCAACCCGTTCATTCTGGGGCATCTTATCCGATGCTTAAACCGGAAGTCACAACCCTATATAATCCCCCCAAGCAGATAAGGAAAACCTTGAAATATTCTGGGCATCAGCGTTCGGGTGATACAATGCTGTACGGGAAATTAACAGTGGTGGGGTGTAATATGGGCAGCAGTATCCTGTGCTGTACCCAGGAATTTGATGCCTGATAACGATATTTTGGATAGCATAATAATCCCAGTAGTGGATTACTCACTATATTAAGAGCAGAGATAGCGGGAGCAAAGGGACTCGGAAGCGCTCACAGGTGTGGGGGAACACTAAAGTGTGGACAAGGGAACCTTCTAGGGCAAGAACGGATATGGGGCATATGGGGAGACATAGGGCTATCACATGTACGAGCAGAGTTTCCACTACTTAAGGTGAACCGTAGCTAGCAACCTCCATAGAGAATACACACCAGAACCTCTCCTCCTGCCAACACACGAGCACACGATTAATAGCACCTCCATCACCTGGCCATGTAGGGGAAGCCTGCAATACTCCAGGCATTAGTATCCAAATGAGACTGTAGGTTATCCTGAGTAACCGCAGAGGGTGCAATATCGGAGAGCGGTCGGTGTCTTACTCTCTAAAATTTGACCCCGGGTAATCGCGTCTTATGCCATAGAAGCCCCTGCTGCCGAAGTGCTGATGAGCTAAGTTGGCACACTTTAAATAGACAACTTGAAATTATTAACTCAGAGAATGGTTAGGCAAAGGACTTAAATGTGGGGCTTCAGTAGCATACGAAGAAGATGCGGCGAGGGAAGGGCGGGGTTGGATCTAGGCTATTCCTATCCGGAAGGCCGTGGGGTAACCGCGTACCGGGAGCATAAATTTAGTTGTAATCACAATTCTTATGGCATTTATTTTATTAAAATCAGAGAGCGTGTCTGTGCTCGCTCTCGCTTCCCTCTTTTTTCTACATAATATGGCCTCTCGTGCGATCTTTTATAAAGACTTGTCCGGGACTAGTCTAAACTAGACCGGACCACACGAGTCAGTCGGGTCCAGTCATCGACATCAACCAGGACTGGCCAGTCTGGTCCTGCCTCCAAGACTTGACCGGTGACTATTCGGAACCCTGGCTCAGATTCTGGATTCCGTGGTGATCAGGACTTAAAGTATCGTGAAAATCAGAAATGTGAGGCAAACCATTTACTAGGTTCGCCGGGCAACCCGGGCTTGGCACATCCGAGCCCAAACCAGCCCGGGCTTGCTCTATGGTGAGCCCAGCCCCACGTACCAAGCCTGACCTAATCAATGAAGAGCCCGGGCTAACCCGACGAAGCCCCGACCCACAGTAAGGCTCGCACCCAGCGATATCGCTCTTCAACCGTACTTGTCTGGGCTTATCAGGGCTGACGTCTTCGCGTCCAAGTAACAGCTTCACTACTGCCCGATTTCCATTCATGGCAGCCCACGATATTGGTGTTTGGCCGTTGTTGTCTGGCTTATCAGGGTTGACATCTTGGCGTCCCAATAGCAGCTTCACTACTGCCTCATTTCCATTCATGGCAGCCCACAATATTGGAGTTCGGCAGTTGCTGTCTGGCTTATCGGGGGTGACACCCTGGCATCCTAATAACAGCTTCACTACTGCCTCATTTCCGTTCCTAGCAGCCCACGATATTGGTGTTCGACCGGAGTTAGTTGCCTTATCGGGGTCAACGTCTTCTCGTCCGAGTAGAAATTTTACCGCTACCACCGATCCACTCATAGCAGCAAATAAGAGCGGCGTTGCTCCAATTTCATCCACGCCGTTTATATCGACACCATCCATGATTATCAGAGCCCTCATAACATCAACGAGCCCAAATATAGAGGCACAGTGAAGTCCTGTGAACTTGTAAAAGTCCATAGGACCGGGGTAAGAAAACGGGGGGAGGTGGTGTTCCAAGAGTAGCTTAATTGATATATGACATTGGTAGTGGCTGAAGAGTTTTAGTGCGAGCGTTTTCCCACTATCCGAGATTTCCTTTTTCAGGTGGGCTCCCCAGTATAAAGATGAATATTCTAGGAAGGGCGGGCGTTGAGGCTTAATAAGGAAGCCCGGAAGCGTCATTACGTGTTCCGAATTTAGATATGTCAAGCAAGTCTCTGCAATAGTGGAATGAGGGCTCTGGAAGAGGTTACGATCACTGGCCAAATACTCTTGGAGCGTGTGGTGGATGAGTCGAACAGTTAATCCCTCCCTATCCACTACAACAAGGCCCTGGCAACAGCTTAACACTGTTCGCATTGAGGGAATGTTGTCATCATTGCAATGTGCCATTCCTATTTCCACGGCCAAGGCCTGACATAACTCCTCCGCTCCCATTGGCCGCTCCGCATGGCATATCCACATCAAAGCCGTCATTCCGAGTCTACATTTCTGACCACCCTGAGCCTTGATCCGTTCTAATGTTGCGCCATAAGCATCTTCTAGGCCCGAGCCATCCGTCATTATCCGGAGCCTTTCTCGTCGCCGATGGATGGTTGTCTCCTGTAGAATTGCATCGAGATTCAGAGAGACTAATAGAAATCTAGATATATATTTGTCAACGGATATCTTTGGTAGGATTTCCCATTTAACCGATCATACTCACATCTCCGACACAGTTTCCGGGATCTTCTTTACAATTTCCGCCTCCAATCCCTCATTCATCTCATCCAAGGTTGCATCTTCAGCAAGTTTCGTGTGGATATATTGGATAATATCATCCATTCGGGGACTTATCGATAGAACGGCTACTCCACTAGGTAGATGCCTTCCCACTTCAACGCCAACATGTGGTCTCCCAGTTAAGAACAGGCGGGTGGCGGGAGAAATTTTAATGATATCCCCAAGAGAAATAAGGATCTTGGCTCGATGCTGTACTGCGCATTCGTCCAAGGCATCCAGGCAGAAAAACGTGGGGCGCATAAGCGAAAGGCTCCCCAACAGCTTCACAATCTCATGCAGCTGTAGCCCCCGACCACCGATAACATTCTTATGCTTCTCAAACGCATCCAGGATTTCTTTGGGGATCTGCTTAAAACTGCCGACCACCTGCTTCAACAAAGCACCCAACATACCCCCCGCGGACTGCTCCTTTTGGGCCGCGAAGTCAAAATAAAAACACGCCACGGAAATATCCTCTCCAGCCTCGCCGGCCTCATCGCACAAGGTATCTATTACAAGTGAACTAGAATTGGAATTTGTCAGAAGAAATTCCTCGCGTTGGATCCTCCCTCTGCGATCCCTCCTCTCTTACCTGATGTAAGTCTTGCCGACCCCAGGATTGCCGGAGCAAAATATTGTCGCCTTTTGCGACCCGTCTTTATCAGCACGGCTCTTCCAGCTTCGAAATTCCTCTGTCTGTGGAACCCAGTCACCCACGTTTCTAACCCGGCGTGATTCGAGGTCTGAATGGCGTAAACGGGGCTCTAGAGGGGACAACCAAGTCAGAATTTTGGCCCTATCATCGATGACAGTAACGTTGGTATTGAAACTGTGGTTGTTGTTATTAAGAGAGTTAGTGTTGTGGTTTATGGAGCCGTTCGTATTAAAAGAACTGTTAATGTGTGTAGGCGAATTAGGGTTAGGAAGGAAATTAGCAAGAAAGCTATGAATCCAAGACATTTCCTTGTTACTCGCTCTTCGAGATGTTGTAGAAGATAGGTCAATGAGGTACGGTAGTGCTCGGTGATGGAATCCTAGAGGATGTGAAAAAGGGGGATATTACTGCCACCCAGCCTGGGCGATCAACACTTTGTCAGATGATGTTGCAGGAACTTTGTGAAACCAATATCACGCGTGTGGCTAGGGAAGTCTTGGTGGTAGGAGCAGCCACTCTGCCGTTCTCCTCTAAATCAATAAGCGCCTCAATTTTCTTGTGAGCCTGAAAACCCCCTTCCAATATGGCTCCCGTAGCGCCGTGAATCGGCAGCCTCGGCGCGAACTCTGAACTCCTTAAGGTACAGAGAATCCGATAAAACTAATCATCGCCAATCTCAGACTGAAGCGTTTCAGGAACATCGAGTTACATTCCTTTAGGTCGCAAGGGTCGGACTTTTTAGATTTCGGTTCGGGCCCTTTAGCCCTAATGGACCCCGCCACGCAAACCACTCCACAGGCCACGGCTGTCACTACCCCCTCAATAGACTTGGGCTTTCTAAATCCTTCAATCCTAGGAGTAACCTCACTACGCTAGCCTACAATCAATCGATCCAAGTCACACCCGGAGGTATATGAACTTCCGTTAACAAGCCGGCATCACTGCAGACCCAGTTCCCTTTATGGTATGATAGCTCTCTAAGTTCAAAGAAGCCACCGTACCCTGTATACGACTGGTTATTTCTCCTTCCCTAGTGCGCTGGTATATTCTTGCGCCCAGGCACTCCAATCATGTTGGCCTACTGTCATCAGATGTCACTCGGGTCTCTCGTCTCAGATCTTAGCATGCCAAACACAGTACCGTAAAAACTCGAATAGAAGAAAAATGTGCTAGGACGTTGGAATTTCCCTTCTGAGCTACGCGAGAGGAAACACCACAAACTCAGCCCCAGTTGAGACAAAAGAAAAGGAATATACGAGGCGCCTTACTAGGAGAGGCAACTCCAACGTCCTAGCACATTTTTCTTCTATTCGAGTTTTTACGGTATACGGAGGTACAGCTCCTAAGTTTTTTATGTTCCGCAGGAGGTAGGGGCAACAAACCTCGCTTGTGGAACATACAAAACTTAGGCGCTGTACCTCCGTGAGAGCGATCAGAATGTACTATGGGGGTACCGGTAGTTTAACGGGAATTTCGCTTAGAGCCTTCTCTCTAGGCGTGAGCCCGGGGCCAAGTCAGGTTGTGCTGTCCGCGCTTTCTGGTCCTCCTTGCGAAGAAATATGAATTCGGTAGGCGGCACTTCAACTCTGAAAATAACTACACCGCAGCCATTTATTTCAGAGAGCACCTCGTCAGATGCTCAAACAAGACACCATGAACCCATACAATCTCCGGAGCCAGAAAGGCAAACCCCTGTTAGAGATTCTGAGCACTAGTGTTCGGGTGACAGAATAGGGTACGGGAAATTAGCAGCTCCAGGGGGTAGTGTCGGAGAGAAGTATCTTGTATCAAACACAGGAATTTGACGCCGGGTAATGATGTCTTTTGTTGTGGAAGCTCACGCCGTGGGAAGTGCTAATGAGTTGAGTTTCCTTATAGAATACGAATTTTAGGCACCCGGCTTGTGGTGAATAGAGGCTCGTTAGGCAAAAGATCTAAGGTTGAAGCTTTGGTAGCATATTATCGGGCCTGGAGAAAGCATGAAGGAGGGAAAGAAAAAAAGTTCGATCTCAATAGACACTAGGCCCAGTAGAACATGGAAGATCAGCGGACTAGTTTGCTGCTCTCTCTACTAGCTAAGGACCTGTTGGCGGAAATGGGAGAAGTGGGGACGACTGTTTGACCTGTAGAAACCACCATTTGTTATCCCGTCAAAAACTTGCAACAAAAATTCTTCCTGCCACCATTTTGAAACAGAAAGGTTGATACCTGTTGTGCCAAACGGCCGCTCTGTTTCCACCTTTTTGAAACGGAAAGAAAAGCTCCTTTTTATACCGTAGGAACCAAAATAATTGAGGATTACGCTAGGACGACCAGAATTTGTGGCCTTGGATTAGGGGGAGAATACACAGCGAGAAGGTTCTCCTTCACCCCTCATTTGAGCACAGACCATACTAGGAGAGGCGGCTCCAACGTCCTGGGGGGATTCGCTATTATTTCGGTTTTTACAGCAGGCAAACGGAACCGAACTGTCGCATCCAAACAGGCCCTAAACATATGCTGTGCTACACTGTTTTTGTTGAGCCGGAACGTAACCATGGTAACCCGCAGTGTTATCTTGAGCCGCAAAGTCACATTGAGCTTTTCTTTTTCTTTTTCGTTTCAGTTGTTGATTCTCTTGGGTTTTCTGTGGGCCGATCGTCGCCTGGTCTGCCCTACTACTGCGATGCCCTGGAATCTACTCAAATAAACATCCAAACTATTCCCTTTCTTCTCCTCTCCCCTCTCTCATGCATTTAGAAATTCTCCTCTTGGGTGTGGCACTTGTATGGGTCCCATCCCCCGACGAAGCGTTTCTCCTCTTCCACATCCTCTTCCTAGCCCAACTCTTTATTTCCCTCCTCCTCTCCGCCGATCTTTCCCCCGACCAACCCCTCCTCCTTCCTCCCTCAGTGAATAATATTCCTTTCCTAATCTCCCCTCCCCTCCATCTACCACATTCCCATGCCTTACGAGTATTCTTCCATCCCGTTTTCTCCGCTAGTTATATTGAGTGACCGGGCACTCTGTGGTTGTCGCGCTGAGCCACAACCTTGCGCGCGCATCTCAATTGTCAACACCTCATTCCCCTTCCGCTTACAAAAATATTGAGCCTCATTCGCAGACTTGATATTCTGCCTTCTCATACGTTTTGAGATATGGGATCGAGCTCTTATTCTTAGAGTACTACGGAAGATTAGGGTTGTTTCTGTCGATGCGCAAGCCAAGTTCCGGAGAGTGCCGTGAGCGTCCTCCGACTGCCTCCTGGCCCATCCTAACCTTTTAATAGAACTCCCGAAATCTGTTTAAACGGTCCGAATTCGCAGGAGATCAAAGCTTGCTCGGCCGGTCCCTCTCCCAATCTCCAAACCACATTTTTTCTCGAACAATCCTGCTTATATTCGGGGGCCCACGCGAAACGAGAAACCTCGAATCGCACCACATTACTTGCGCCAAGGCTATTTGACTGTTCAGAAGGCAGAAAAACAACTTGTACGCTGTTGGTGAGGCAGATTTTCCCTATTTGGTAGTCTGCACTGGGCATGTATTGTTGGTGTCGTGGGGGTTGTCGTTGGTTAGGTGGTAGTGGAAGCATGTGATATCTACCAAGGGGATTGTATGGATACCGGTGATACACCTCTCACGTGGACCGCCGGTCGTGGGCACCTGGAAGTGGTGGGAATACTCCTTGAGCGGGGTGATATCAACCCCGACAAACCAAATACCCTCGACCTGACACCACTCTGGTGTGCTGTAGGGAATGGGTATGAGGGAGCGGTGAAGGTCTTACTGGGTGGAGCGATGTGAATCCCAACACACGGGCTTTTGGTGGTCTAGCGCCTCTGCGTTAGGCTGCCGGGAATGGGGACAGTGGAGTGGTGGAGATATTGCTTGGACCGAGCGACGTCAAACCTAACTAACTAAATGGTGACGGCAAAAAACCACTCTGGCATGCTGCTACCGCCGGGCCCGAGGGAGTGGTGGAAATTCTAGTAGGACGGTCGACCCAGCAAACCAGATAACCATGGCTAAGTACTATTCCGGCGGGGTTGTCAGGCATGGCCACACGGGAGTGATAGCACTGTCGCAGCATGACCCAGAGTTGATGAGGCATCACCCCCCTTACAGTCTTCGAATATGGATCCTATCAACCATTCCGCAAAACCAAAAAAGAATTCCAGAATAATTTCTCCCCCCGCCATTTCCTCTCTCTCCTTCCAACTCAGCCTCCCGACAGCGCAGAATCCCGCCTTGTAGTAATCCCCGTGTCTCCTCTCCTCCTGCTGTAAGCCTGCCATGGAACTCAGCCCTAATAGTCTCCTTTGTTTGAAGGAAATGAGATTCAATGGGAATGCCCAGATCTGTCACCTACCCCTTAAAACCTCTCTACGGATTTCCCTATGTAGTTAAGCCAGTGAAATTAAGAGTCTAGTGTTAGTGGGGGCTATTCCTATTATATTGACATAAGCCGGGGAAATTTGAAATTTCCATTCCATCCTATAAGTATCTTCATCCCATCCACTTTTCTTGTTGCATTTCGGTTGTGAATCCTCATTTTATATTCCTTGTTAGTTTGCGACTTTCCGCCACCCCTTAACCTGTGCTTTCTCCCACCTGTCTGAGGTGTAGACCTGGGTGCTGTTTAGGTATATAGAGATAATATAAAGCGCAATTAGTATTCCTGACATCAGAGAGAAGAGGTGTGAGTGCAAGTTAACTCAGGTACGATCGCGATTGGATTCAACTGTGGGCATGGTCTAACGAAGCTCATTCTTATATCTTACGTCCTCGGGGTGGGAGCTTTGGGATGAGGTTCTGGGGATGCCGACACTTTTTTTTTAGTCTTATTCATAAAGCGAAATTATCTCAGCAAGAGAACTATTGACTCGGGGATCAGTTCCCATTACCCGAGTGCTGATATCCTTCCCTAGCTTTTCAAGAGTGATCAAATAGCCCACCGCGCAATTGGATGTCAAGTTACCAGAGCGGTAGGAAAGACATTCTATAGCTTTATCCACCCCAACATTTTTCTGCACGAGTATTCAAGTTGCGACAGATGCTCATGCTAGGTATTACGAACTCAGACTCTCTCCCAGGCGAGGCTGGAAAGGAAAGCTTTGCAATTCTCCGGACATCAATTTCTAATCACACTGTACTCGTACGGCGCTTGTAGAATTGGTGTTTGTTTCATAGATAAAACACTCCATCCGGTGTTAATTTTCCTCGATAGGAAAGAGTAAAAAGTAAGGAAGATATTCAGCTTCATCTTTGAACTAATGCTTGGTGGGCACAGTGTTCCCAAGCTTCCCGTCCGCCCTATAGGCACCGCCAGGACTGCAATCCCGGGCGTCCCGGGCGTCTGTCTTAAGCTGTAGTGCAAGAGCGTCCGTCCTTTGGGAATGAGTACGGTCTGAGAGGGTGACTGTAGGGCCCTACAGTCCTCGACAGATCGGTAACTCCCGAATCGTACCTGTAGTCCTCACCCGTCATCTGCAGTCCTCGCTAATTACCTGTAGGGCCCGCCAGTCGCCGACAGGGCCCGCCCATCCTGCAGAGTTACCGGGAATATTGCGCCACCTGAGACACCTGCAGTCCCCGCCAGTTCGTCCCAGACTGTTGTCCGGACGGACGCCAAGATACCCGTCCGTCCCTGGCGCCCTTTCAGGGACTGCAGTCTTTCCCGTCCGGTCCCGAAGACGGACAGACTGGACGCTTGGGAAAACTGGGTGGTATTCAACACTATAAGGTTATGCGCAGCGAATAGAGATTCCCGTTGTCTCGCGAAGCAGAACTTTTATTTGTACAAACAATTTGGACAGAAAAAGATTATCAAAGAAACAAGAAGAGAAATATAATGGAATCGTGTATGATAACGAATGACTTGGGAGAAAAGGTAGAAAGACCAAGTGAATAGAAAATGAATGCGATGACTGACTGAAAACAAACGAACAAATGGAAGAACAGACTTTCTTATATCCTCCATGAGATGAGACCTTTCCTCGATAGCACACTTCCTGCGCGTGCCATATCTTTGATTAGTTTCTTCCGCATAGTGGCCCTCTCCTACTTCCGAGCCGAATCCCATCTGAGGTGAAAACCCAAACACCGAGGTTGTGGTTAACCGGCTTGCTGAATACTGAGTGCATAACCGCGGATGCCATGGTTATTCGGCTATTGATGATAGTTCGTGTTTCATTGTTGATGAATGGAGGTTTGATGCTGTCGCACTAGATATGCAGGGTTGATGTCGGAGAGCGGTATGAAGCCAATGGTCGTGAGACATCTTTCGAAGACTTAGTGTATAACAGGTCGGAACGATAAGGTTCCTAATCCGACGCGCATGGGAATATATGCAAATGGTGAGCAGCCCAGAACGATCCACGTTCAACAGGTGGGCATTGCAGAAAAGTAAGCTCTTTATGAAACCATGCCCATTGTGGAAACTAATCGCCATGATATCTTACATACGAAATAGCTAGTCAGCTCTTAACATATTTTACCTAGTGTTGGGACATGTCATAGTTATGGGACACTTTTTAAATCAGAAATATAATATATAAAAACACCAACAGAGCAATACAAAGTACACAGAATCACATCAGATTTTGTATTTAGAATGCCCATAGGGCCTTGAATTCACCTGTCAAATTATAGGTTCACTAGACTACCTGTACTGAAACTATCATACATTTAGTATAAAAACAAAGAATTTCAAACATGTTTAGCTATTCAGGTGCCAAATCTGGAGCAAAAATGGTAAAATTATTTTGTTTCCTAGTACAGGTACACGGAGGTCTGAGCTTTAATTAAGAAGTAGTTGTAAGTTGATTGAAATTTTACAGGACCCAAGTCGTTAGTTTAAAGTATAGTACTTATTAATACAGTGTAATATACCTCAGCAACCACCTTACAATTGCTTACCTCATCCATGCTAGTCAACCTTGCACTACCAGAATCTTCCCCATCTGAGCTCAGAGTCTAATTTTGTTCCCTCTGTATTAGAAACGTTTTTTGCTTTGTGCAAGTAGGATTGGGCTTTTTTGAGCTTATTGTGTTGATTTTAGTTGTATAGTAATTGGAGAAAAAAATACAGTTGTGAGGAACAGATTTGACTACAACATTTCAAATTCACGACTTGGAATAAATACAAGAGCTTTTTCTTTGCAAATCGAGAGCATGATTCTCCAGACCTATTGATTTCAGCTGCCTTAAATTGCCCTCTAGAATATGCGATTTTCAATTCTCCAACCTCATTTAATTTACCGCTACATATTTTTCCCTACTTACTATTCATCAAGAACTCAATCATTGACAATGACATGAATTTAATTCAACTTTTGCTAGGCAATAGCCAAGTGGTTTGTCCTTATTGCCTACAATTTCTAAATCTATTAAGCCTGTGTTGATGGAGATATAAGTATTTTATATATCCTGTTGCTATGTTGTAAAAGTGTCCCATAACTATGACACGTCCCAACACTAGGTAAAATACGTTAGATGACAATGTGCAGGTCTAGGGAACAGTCGTGCGAATTATTTTTTTCCTTGATATCTAAACAACGATCTCGTTTACAACAGAAAGTAACAGAAAAGGGAGACAATTGATGGGGGAAAAACTGAATGACCAACCAAGAACAGAAAACCATTAAAATAAATATAATAAAAGCTTTTAACCCGCACCAGCCCATGTCAATACAACAGCAATGACCCTCCTATAACAGAGATGTCCGGATTTTAAACAGAAAGTTACAAGTCTCGACACAGTCAACCCCAGGAGAAAAATCCAGAGAGAGGGTCTGATAGGTAAGTGATAAATATCAGCATTCCCTTTGTAGGTGACTTTCTTCCACCAATTGAAAAGAGAAACTTTAAGGTGGATTTTCGTTGCAGGATGGTACAGGAAGGTAAGATGGAAATTACCATCAGGAAGGGGTTTAAGAGGGAGGAAAAAAGGTTTAATGGGGTGAGTAGAGAGGCGGCTGCAGCGAAAAATAGTTATTGGAGCCGTAGTGGAAATTGTGGGAGCCACAGTCGGCAATTAGCAATATCGGAAGGGGGCAACGAGGACAATGCCTTCTCAGGCTTAGGTATTTCTGTGGCCGGTATCTGCTAGAGGCTGTAGTAGGGATATCACTCCCACGTGGCCATTCGTGGTAGCGATTGAGAGTGGCGATTGTCCATACTGGTTCAGCTTGCCCTTGCTAACCCCTTCTTGTTCGAGTAGTAATCTCACCACTCCTTCGTGTCCGTTGTGAGCGGCCCACCAGAGTGGGCTTTGCCCGTCCTTATCTGGTTTGTCAGGGTTGACGTTGCCAGCTCTGAGAAGGATTTTGACGACTTCCTCACGCCCATTCTCGGCTGCCTTTGAGAGTGGCGTCCGACTGCACTCATCCGGGCTGTCGGGATCGATGCCAAATTCGAGTAATATTTGGACCAGTGCCTTGCGCCCATTCTGGGCAGCCAACAAGAGTGGGTTTTTGCCAACCCCGCCAGGCTCGCCGGTGTTGAAGCCATCCCTATGAAGTAGTAATTTCACCACACCCTTATGCCCCTCGGTAGCAGCCCATGAGAGTGAGTCATCTAGCGTATCCATACCGACGTCACCCCGTGCGAGTAGTGCTTTGACCACTCCCTCGTGCCCACTACCAGCGGCATACCAGAGTGGTGTTTTGCCAAACTTATCTGGCTTATTGGGCTGGATGCCATCCCGTTCAAGTAGTAGTTTCACCACTCCCTCATGCCCTCCAGAAGCAGCCATCTGGAGTGGGCTTCCACCAAAAAGAGCATTCCGTGGGACCAAGTCGATGTCGTCCCGAGCAAGTAGCATTTTCACCACTCCCTCATGCCCCTCTGAGGCAGCTAACCAAAGTGGTGTCTCGTTGTACTGATCGAACCAGTTAGGGTCCGTGTCATCCCGTTCAAGCAACATTTTCACCACTTCCTCGTCCCCATCTAAAGCAGCCAACAAGAGCGGTGTACGGTCGCGAATATCTGCCCTGTTGGGCTCAGTGTCATCGCGCCCAAGCAGCATTTTCACTATTCCCTGGTGCCCATCCGAGACAGCAAACCAGAGCGGTGTCCGGCGGAAGTCATCTGCCTCGTTGGGGTCAATATCGCCCCGACCCAGTAGCATTTTCACCACTCCCTCATGCCCATTGAGAGCTGCCCACGATAGTGGCGTTTGGCCTCTATTGTCTGGCTCGTTGGGGTCAATATCATCCTGTGCTAGAAGGCTTTTGACTACTTTTTCATCCCCATTCCTAGCACCCCACCCAAGCGGTGTGTTACCCATACTTCTCTTTTGGCTGATAACACAGCCTCCCATCTTGACCGAGCCAGCTACAATCCTGGATTTCCTAAAAATAATGCCGGGTATAAACCGTTGAAGCATTAAGCTTTATTGAAACCAATATCCCACTATAGTGTTTGTGTGCCTTCAGGAGGATTTTAGCGGATATCTGATTATTGCAGTCGTCAGTGCAATCCACTTCACTGAATCAGAAAACTTACTTTTGCCTGGATTCCACAATATAGGGAAGAATATTCAACAAGGAGTGCTAGTTGGAGATTAAAAGGAGGGCAAGTTGGAGAAAGAGAAAAGGTGTGCGTTGGAGTCCTGGGGAGGAACTTGCTGTGAGCTTCGACCTCCTGCAAATCCAGAAAATTTAAACAGGTTGCTGGGATTGTCCGCTGGGCTGTGCCAAAAAGCCCGGGTTGGGAGCTTGTGTATGATGAAGATTAAAGAATTGTTTAGAGGTGTTGATGGTTAGGGATGTCGAGGTGTCTGTTGCCCATTGAATAGGAGGTTGTTTATGAATAATGGCTCGGGTTCCTGCCCCAGGTGCCACCATAAAAATAAGGGTAAACGTTCACTCTTGTATCATAGCTGTGGCCCCGCCTTTCAGGCTGGTGAGCTAACCATAACTAGGGTGTTTTTTTTTTTGCTAACGGAGTTAATGGTGACTGGTTTTTTCTGCTCTTTTCGGTAAACGTTCACTATATATAGAGCAGACCTTTAGAATACCTTGCCCTTGGTGGTCAACCCTTGTGGATACTTATCACCGGGGAATATACTAGCGCAAAAGTAAAACCCTTGGATCGGATGATCATTCTCTTTGGCCACTATTAAATCATGAAGAAAAGTTAACAAATAAAGTGAAAAAGGATGGGTAAACGCCTTCAATGTCCTATATTTATTTTTCCATCCTCAGAATGGCTTTCTGTGGGATGGTTTCTTTAAGCTAAATATTACTAAAACATTGTAGGGAAATTCTAGAAAATACCAGAGGGGTTAGAGTAATTCTCTATTTTTTCTGTCACTTCCTTTATCCAACTTCTTTGCCTTGTTTAAGGGATAAAAAGATATACCAGTGTGTAAAGACTTCGCTGTTTATTGTAATGTGGTCTCTCCTGTAATGGTTTCACCTTTTCGATGGTATATTTCCTGGTCGGAGGTACAAGTACCGAAAGCGTTGACTGCCAAGCGCCTAATACTCTAATAGTTTTCTCGATATATCTACTTGTATTCTCATCGTGTATTCGGAATCCGGTTGCTATACAAGTGCCGGATGGTGTGTCAGAATTATGTGAAATATCAAAGATTTGATGTGTTTAATAAAAAGAGGACAATGTAGCCGATGGCAAGTGGAAATAATAATGATTATGAAATAGTGACAGCGATTGTGACAGTAGGATCAGGGAAGGTGTTCATTCACTGTGAAGAGTAGCCTTGATGCTACTTTTCTCAAGCATGGCGATAAATTTTAAAGTGTGAGTTCATTCTCATACATGGGCTTAACCGGCTACTGGCACTGTTCACCGCAATCTTTCAAAGAGCATGAATACTAAACTTTCTATGTATTCGTGATGGCTTTTCCAAAATGGGAGCCCAATCTTGGCGCAGAGACACAAGCAGGTGTGAACTAAAAGGTAATAAAGAGGACAAGCTTGGCCTGGTATGAAAATAACTGATGTAAGTAATAGTAACTACTGCTAGACATGTTTGGTCATAGTATTAAGATATAAATCTTTAATATTACCCAATTCCGGATACCCGATGAAAATGCAAGTACCCAAAAGGCTAGGGGCCCATTTGCCTGTGAGTGCCGGCAGTTTGGGACAGGCTACAGTATGCTCTAACCTTCCTTGACGGTCGGCACCTCTCCGGTTGCTAGACGGTCGTCTATATAGGTAAACGGGCCCTTTGTTCGAAGGTCACTTAGCGCCCTTCGAAGCGGTGGGAACCTTGGCACGGGTAATTACCTGTTGTGCCAAACGGCCGTTCTGATCCCACCATTTTGGAACAAATGTAAAAAGGTCCTTTATATACCGTAAGAGCCGAAATGATTGAGAATGGCATTAGGACGACCTGAATTTCACACTTTGGATTAGGGGGAGAATACACAGGGAGAGGATTCTCCTTCAGCCCTCATTTGAGACACAGACCATACTTGTACTCGGAGGGGCGACTCCAACGTCCTGGTGGGATTCACAATTATCTCGGTTTTACAGTAGGCCAACGGAAACCGAACTGGAGCATCCGAGTCCTAAACTTATGCCGTGCTACAATGCTTTTGTTGAGCCGCAAAGTAACCATGATAACCCACCTTGTGTTATCTTGAGCAGCAAAGTCACCTTGAGCGTTTTTTTCATTTTAATTTCTGTTGTTTTTTCTCTTCGGGCTTTCTGTGGGCCTACGTCCCCTGGTCTGCCCTACCACTGTGATGCCCTGAAATCTACTCAAATAAACATCCGGACTACTCCTCTCTCATGCATTTAGAAATTCTCCTCCTGGGTGTGGCATTTGTATGGGTCCCAACGCCTGGAGAAACCTTTCTCTTCCTCCACATCCTTTCCCAGGACCAACTCTTTATTTCTCTCCTCCTCTCCTCCGATCTTTCCCCCAACCAACCACCCCCCCTCTCATTCCTCCCTCGGCTTTAACAATATTCCTTTCCTAATATCCCCTCCCCTCCATCTGCCATGTTCCCATGCCTTACGAGTATTCTTATTCTTCCATCCTGTTTTCTCCTCTAGTCACATTGAGTGGTCGGGAACTCTGCGGTTGTCGCACCGAGCCACCACCTTCCGTGCGCATCTCAATTACGAATATCTCATTCCCTTTACCACTTACAAAAATATTGAGCCTCATTTGTGGACTTGATATTCTGCCTTCTCATACGTTTTGGGATATGCAGTCGAGGTCTTATTCTTAGAGTACTACAGAAGATTAAGGTCGTTTCGGTGGAGGTGCAAGCCAAGTTCCGGAGGATGTCGTGAGTGTCCTCCGACTGCCTCCTGACCCATCCTAGCCTTTTAATAGAACCCCCGATATCTTTTTAAACGATCTGAATTCGCAGGAGACCAAGTCTCGCTCGACCAGTTCCTCTCCAAATCTCCAAACCACATTCTTTCTCGAATAATCCTGCTTATATTCGGGTGCCCACGCGAAACAAGAACCCCCGAATCACGCTACATTATTTGCACCAAGCCTGTTTGACTGTTTCAAAGGCAGATGAGCGACTTGTACGCTGTTGACTGAGACAAACTTTGCCTATTTAGTAGTCCACTACCGGTAGGCATCTATTGTTGGCATCGCCGAGATTGGCTTTGGTTAGGCGGAGGTGGAAGGCTGTGATATCTACCAAGAGGACTATGTGGATACCGGTGATGCACCTCTCACGTGGACCGCCAGTCGTGGGCACCTGGAAGTGATGGGAATGCTCCTCAACTGGGGTGATATCAACCCCGAACAACCAAATAATCATGGCCTAACACCACTCTGGTGTGCTGTCGGGAATGTGTATTAGGGAGTAGTGGAGGTCCTACTCGGGTGGAGCGACATTAATCCCAACACAAGGGCTTTGGGCGGTCTAGCGCCTCTGCGTTGGACTGTCTGGAATGGGTACGAGGGAGTGGTGGAAATATTTCTCGGACGGAGCAACGTCAACCCCAATGAACTAAGTGGCGACGGCAAAACCCCGCTCTGGCATGCTGCTACTGCCGGGAACGAGGGTGGAGGTTCAAGTGTGGTGGGGCAGCGTCGACCCCAGCGAACTAGATAATGGCTGAACAATATTCCGGCGGGGTTGTTAGTCGTGGGTATGCGGGGATGATGGCGATGCGGCAGCATGACTCAGAGCTGATGAGGCATCACTCTGTACAGTCTCCGAATATGGACTCCATCAACTATTCTGCAAAACCACACTGATTCCAGAATAATTTCTGCCCCCGCCATTTCCTCGCTCCTCTCCTTCCAACTCAGCCTTCCAACAGTGCAGGATCTCGCCTTGTAGTAATCCACTTGTCCCCATTCCTTCTGCGGTAAGCCTGCCATAGAAACTCAACCCTAATATTCTCCTTTGTTTGAAGGAAATAAGATTCAATGGGAATGCCCAGATCTATCACCTACCCCTTAAAACCTCTTTACGGATTTCCCTATGTAGTTAGGCTAGTGGAATTAAGAGTTTAGTGCCGGTGGGGGTTATCCCCATTATATTGACATAAGCCGGGGAAATTTGAAATTTCCATTCCATCCTATAAGTATCTTCATCCCATCCACTTTTCTTGTTGCATTTGGGTTGTGAATCCTGATTTTATATTCCTTGGTAGTTTGCGATTTTCCGCGATTCCGTAATTTGTATTTCCTCCCACCGCTCTGGGGTGTGAACCTGGGTGCTGTTTAGGTATATAGAAATAATATAAAGAGCAATTATTCCTGACATCAGAGAGAAGAAATGTGAGTGCAAGTTAAACTCGGGTATGGTGGCGATTGGATTCTAGTATGGACATGGCCTAAGAGGGATCATTCTTGCTTCTTGCACCCACACGGTGAGAACCCCGAGATAAGGTTCAGGAGATGCCCACACTTTCTTTTACCCTTCTTCACGAGGCAAGATTAGCACCGCAAGAGGAATTTTGACTCTCAAATCAGCTCCCATTACAAGAGTACTGATATTCTTTCCGAGCATTTCAAGAGTGATCATGCGGCCCGCCGCACTATTGGATGTCAAGTTACCAGAGCGGTAGAAAAGACGCTCCGTACCTTTGTCCACCCCAAAAATCTTCTCCACTAGTATTGCGGCAGATGCTCATGCTGGGTATTACCAACCCAGAGTCTCTCCCCGGCAAGGAAAGGAAAGCTTTGCCATTCTCCGAACATCAATTTTCCAATCACACACTACACGTACAGCGCTTGTAGAATTGGAGTTTGTTTCACAGATAAAACACTCCATCCAGTGATAACCATCAGGTTTACAACTCAGTGTGAAGGAAAAGGGAAACAATCGATGGGGAAGAAGTGAATGAACAACCAAGAACAGAAAACCATTAACGTAAATATAATGAAACTTTTAACCCATACCAGCCCATGTCAATGCAACAGTAATGACCCTCCTATAACAGCGAAGTCCATATTTTAAACAGAAACTCACAATTCTCGACCCAGCAAACCTTATGAGAAAAGCCCAGATAGAGGGTCTGATAGGTAGGTGATAAATATGTACATTCCCATTGTATGTGACATTCTTCCATCAAATGAAAAGAGGAACTCTAAGGGGCGTTTTTGTTGCAGGCTCTCACAGGAAGGTAAGATGGAAATTACCATCAGGTAGGGGTTTAAGCATGAGGAAAAGGTTTGATAGGGTGAGAGTAGAGAGGCGGCCGTAGTGAAAAATAGTTGTTGGAGCAGTAGTGGAAATTGTGGGAGCCACAGTTGGCAATTAGCAATATCGGAAGGCAGTAATGAGAACAATGCCTTCTCAGGCTTAGGTACTTCTGTGGCCGGTATCTGCTAGAGGCTGTAGTAGGGATATCACTCCGACGTGGCCACGCGTAGTAGCGATTGAGAGTGGCGATTGTCCATACTGGTTCAGCTTGCCCTTGCTAACCCCTTCCTGTTCGAGTAGTAATCTCACCACCCCTTCGTGTCCGTTGTGAGCGGCCCACCAGAGTGGGCTTTGCCCGTCCTTATCTGGTTTATCAGGGTTGATATTGCCCGCTCCGAGCAGGATTTTGACCACTTCCTCACGCCCATTCTCGGCTGCCTTTGAGAGTGGCGTCTGACTGCACTCATCCGGGCAGTTGGGATCGATGCCAAATTCGAGTAATATTTGGACTAGTGCCTTGTGCCCATTCTGGGCAGCCAACAAGAGTGGGTTTTTGCCGACCCCACCAGGCCCGTCGGTGTTGAAGCCATCCCTATGAAGTAGTAATTTCACCACACCCTTGTGCCCTTCTTCAGCAGCCCATGAGAGTGCCTTCCAGTGGCAGCCACCTGGCGTACCAATACTAACATCATCCCGTGCGAGTAGTTGTTTCACCACTCCCTCGTGCCCACTACCAGCGGCATACATGAGCGCTGTTTGGCCAAACTTGCCTGGCTTATTGGGCTTGATGCCATCCCGTTCGAGTAGTAGTTTCACCACTCCCTCATGCCCTCTTGCAGCAGCCGTCTCGAGTGGGCTTCCACCAAAAACAGTATCTGGTGGGTCCGAGTTGATGTCGTCCCGACCAAGTAGCATTTTCACCACTCCCTCATGCCCCTTTGAGGCAGCTAACAAAAGTGGTGTCTGGTTGTACTGATCGAACCAGTTAGGGTCCGTGTCATCCCGTTCAAGTAACATTTTCACCACTTCCTCGCGCCCATCTGAAGCAGCCAACAAGAGCGGTGTACGGTCGCGATTATCTGCCCTGTTGGGCTCAGTGTCATCGCGTTCAAGCAGCATTTTCACTATTCCCTGGTGCCCATCCGAGACAGCAAACCAGAGCGGCGTCCGGCAGAAGCCATCTTCCTCGTTGGGGTCAATGTCGCCACGACCGAGTAGCATTTTCACCACTCCCTCATGCCCATTGAGAGCTGCCCACGATAGTGGCGTTTGGCCTCTATTGTCTGGCTCGTTGGGGTCAATATCATCCTGTGCTAGAAGGCTTTTGACTACTTTTTCATCCCCATTCCTAGCACCCCACCCAAGCGGTGTGTTACCCATACTTCTCTTTTGGCTGATAACACAGCCTCCCATATTGACTGAGCCGGCTACAATCTTGGATTTCCTGAAAATATTACTGAGTATCGACCGTTGAAGCACCAAGCTTTATTGAAACCAATATCCCAGAATACAATTTTCGTGCCTTCAGGAGGATTTTAGTGGATATCTAATTATCGCAGTGGTCAGTGCAATCCACTTCGCTCAATCTGAAAACTTACTTTTGCCTGAATTCCACAATATAGGGAAGAATATTCAAGAAGGAGTGCTGGTTGGAGATTAAAAGGAGAGCACGTTGGAGAAAGGGAAAAGGTGTGCGTTGGAGTCCTGGGGAGAGACTTGCTGTGAGCTTCGACCTTCTGCGAATTCAGAAAATTTAAGCTGGTTGTTGTGATGGCACAGGGAGCTGTGCCAAAAAGCCCGGGAAGAGAGCTCGGGCAAGATCGTGATGAAAGAATCGTTGAGAGGTGTTGACGGTTAGGGTGTCGAGGTGTGCGTTGCCCATTAAATAAGAGCTTGCTTGTGCATAGCTGCATAAGGCCTTACTCTAGGTGCTGCCATAAAAATAAGCGCAAACGTTCGCTGTGGCCCCACCTTTTTTGGCCCGTGAACTAACCATAACTGTGGTGTTTTTTTTTTGCCCTAACGGAGCTAATAGTGACTGTTTTTTTCTGCTTTTTCAGGTAAAGGTTCACTATATATAGAGCAGACATTTAGAATTACCATGCACTTGGCGCCTTGTGGATATTATCAACCGGGGAATATGCCATCAAAAAAGTGAAACCATTCCATGGGATGGTTTTTTAAGGTAAATATCACTCCCAGATTATAGGGAATTCCAGAAAAATACTGAAAGGGTTAAAGTAATTCCTTATTTTTTCTGTCACCTCCTTTGTCTAACTTTTTTGCATTGTTTCAGGGATAAAAATATACGCCAGTGTGGAAAGACTTTGTTCATTGCAATCTAATCTCTTCCTGTCAAGGTTTCTCTTTTAGATGTGATATTCCCCTGTCGATGGTATCACAAGGGTTGACCATCAAGCGCATGATATTCTCAAGGTTTTCATGATATATCTATGAGTACTCTACCGTAAATCCCGACCATGAGCCGTGATATGGGGGGAATGCTCTATTGCGCTATCGTATTGGATGACAGGTAATAGTACAATTTTCCATATGACTTCCTCTTGTTGAAGGCCCTGGTTGGGGAATTTCTCCAATCCCAAGCGGGTTCAGGGGTGAGTATGAAGGTTGGGCGAAATATTTAACAGTGAGACTTTGGTACCATACGGGGCCGCATAAGCAGAGTCTGATAAGGTGGGGTCGAATTAGATTTACAATATTCCTACCCCCAAGAGGGACTGGTTCTCACATCCAAACTGCTGGCCCCAAACCTACGCTGTGCTACAATGTTATTGTTGAGCCACAACATAACCATGGTAACATACGGGGTTATCCTGAGCCACAGTCAGATTGAGCTTGTTTTTTTCTTTTCACTGTGTAGGCCTACCTAATACCAGTTTTCAACAATATATCCCTCTGCCCTATACCGGTACTGTATTTACCGGTCAGATCCACCCATGGAAATCATTGTCGAAGCTAGGGTAGGCTTAGCAGAGCAGGTTAACAAAATTATGAATACCAGTTGATAGGATCTAACAGGCTCAGCTTAAATAGTCTCTACTGTCTATAGAGAACATATTTCCTTCTCATAGCAATTTTGTATCGGATTGCGGAGTGGAGAAGCCTTACTGTGGATGGTGGACCCAGCGAGTAAATACAGTATTCCTTGGGCCCTGTGAAACAGTAAATTTCCCACCCACAGCAACCACTGGCACATCAAACAACTGGCACCACCGACCCACAATGAAATGTGAACAATCATCATAGCCAAACACTAACTGTATCCATGGCTATGTACCTAGTATTCATCAGGCTGGATAACTACATCCTCGGTGCTTCTATTTCCACCTTGGATCTGATTCGGTTCGACAGTAGGAAGGATGCATGACCATGTGAAAGAGATTGAACTCATTTGTTACCGCATACGATTTTATTATTTCTTTTCTTTAATAACTTCTCTCGATCGCAAATTGTTCGTACCAATCAAAGTTCTGCATCTCCAGACCACTGGAAACTCAATTCACTGCGCCAAACCCTATAGTGTTGAATAAAATTAGATCCCATTACACGAGTGTTGATATCCTTCCCTAGCTTTTCACGAGAGATCGCACAGCCCCCGGCGCTATTTGATGTCGAGTTACAAGAGCGGTAGGGAAGACATTCCGTGCTTTTATCTATCGCAAGATTTCCCTGGGCAGGTAGTGCGGCAAATGCTCATGCTGGACATTACGAACTCAGGCTCTCTCCCCGGTTAGTCAAGGAAGGCTTTGCCATTCTCCTGACATCAATTGTCCAATCACACTATACTCATACTGTGGTTGTAAAATTGGGGTTTGTTTGACAGATATAACACACCATCCCGTGTTAATTTTCCCCAGTCGGAAAAAGTGAAAAGCAAGGAGGATTTTTAGCTTCATCCTTGAACCCAAAATTAGAGGAAATTCTAGAAAGGTAAGATCTTTATTAAACCATGTCCATAGTGGAAACTAATCACCATGATATCTTACCAAATAGCTAGCCAGCTCTTTGATCGCTTGCCCAGGTGTAGGGAATAGTCGTATCAATTGTTTTTTTCCCAAGATATCTAAACAACCATCACGTTTACAACTCAAGTGAAGGAAAAGGGAAACAATCGGTGAGTGAAAAAGCGAATGAACAACCAGGAAAAGAAAGCCATTAAAGTAAATATAATAAAACTTTTAACCTACACCAGCCCATCTCAATACAACAGCTAAGAACCTCCTATAACAATGAAGTCCCGATTTTAAACAGAAGCTTACAAGTCCCAACCCAACCCTATGAGAAAAATCCAGATAGAGGGTCTGATAGGTAGGTGATGAATTTGTGAATTCCCATTGTATGTGACTTTCTTTCGCCAATCGAAAAGAGAAACTTTAGGCTGCGTTTTTGTCGCAAGCTCGCACAGGAAGGTAAGATGAAAATTACCATCAGGCAGGGGTTTAAGAGTGAGGAAAATGTTTGGTAGGGTGAGAGTAGAGAGGCGGCTGCAGCGAAAAATGGTTGTTGGAGGAGTAGTGATTATGACGAGAGCGATAGTTGGCAATTAGTGATATCGGAAGGCAGTACTCAGGGCAATGCCTTCTCAGGCTTAGGTAATTCTGTGGGGGGCATCTGCTAGAGGCTGTAGTAGGGATATCACTCCCACGTGACCATGCGTGGTAGCGATTGAGAGTGGCGATTGTCCATACTGGTTCAGCTTGCCCTTGCTAACCCCTTCCTGTTCGAGTAGTAATCTCACCACTCCTTCGTGTCCGTTGTGAGCGGCCCACCAGAGTGGGCTTTGCCCGTCCTTATCTGGTTTGTCAGGGTTGACGTTGCCCGCTCCGAGCAGGATTTTGACCACTTCCTCACGCCCATTCTCGGCTGCCTTTGAGAGTGGCGTCCGACTGCACTCATCCGGGCTGTCGGGATGGATGCCAAATTCGAGTAATATTTGGACCAGTTCCTTGTGCCCATCCCGGGCAGCCAACAAGAGTGGGTTTTTGCCAACCCCGCCAGGCTCGCCGGTGTTGAAGCCATCCCTATGAAGTAGTAATTTCACCACACCCTTTTGCCCATTTGTAGCTGCCCATGAGAGTGGCATCCAGTGGTCGCCACCTGGAATATCGATACTAGCATCATCCCGTGCAAGTAGTGCTTTGACCACTCCCTCGTACCCACTACCAGCGGCACACATGAGTGCTGTTAGGCTAAACTTATTGGTCTTATTGGGCTTGACACTGTCCCGTTCAAGTAGTAGTTTTACCACTCCCTCATGCCCTCTTGCAGCAGCCGTCTTGAGTGGGCTTCCACCATAAATAGTATCTGGTGGGTCCAAGTCGATGTCGTCCCGAGCAAGTAACATTTTCAACACTCCCTCATACCCCTTTGAGGCAGCTAACCAAAGTGGTGTCTCGTTGTACTGATCGAACCAGTTAGGGTCTGTATCATGCCGTTCAAGTAGCATTTTCACCACTTCCTCGTGCCCATCTGAAGCAGCCAACAAGAGCGGTGTACGGTCGCGAACATCTGCTCTGTTGGGTTTAGTGTCATCCCGTCCAAGCAGCATTTTCACTATTCCCTGGTGCCCACCCGAGACTGCCAAAAAGAGCGGTGTCCGGAGGTACTCATCTGACTTGTTGGGGTTGGCGTCGTCCCGGTCCAGTAGTGTTTTCACCACTCTCTCATGCCCATTGAGGACCGCCCACCAGAGTGGTGTTTGGCCTCTATTGTCTGGCTCATTGGGGTCAATGTCATCCTCTGCTAGGAGCCTTTTCACTACTTCCTCGTTCCCATTCCTAGCAGCCCACCCAAGCGGTGTGTTACCCACGCTTCTCTTTTGAATAATAATAGAGCCTCCCATCTTGACTGAGCCGGCTACAATTTTGGATTTCCTAGGGGATAATACCAAGTATAGACCGTTCAAGCCTGAAGCTTTATTGAAACCAATATTCCAGAATACAGTTTTCGTGCCTTGAGGAGGATTTTAGTGGATATCTGATTATCGCAGTCGTCAGTCCAATCCACTTCGCTGAATCTGAAAACCTACTTTTGCCCAGATTCGACAATATCGGGAAGAATATTCACAAAGGAGTATTGGCTAGAGGTTAAAAGTAGGGCACGTTGGAGAAAGTGAAAAGATGTGCGTTGGAGTCCTGACGAGAGACTTGTTGTGAGCTTCGACCTCCTGCGAATTTAGAAAGTTTAACCAGGTTGCTGAGATTGTCCAGCGAGCTGTGTTAAGAAGCCCGGGATGTGAGTTAGGGTATGATGGAGATGAAAGAATCGTTCAGAGATGTTGATGTTCAGAGATGTGGAGGTGTACGTTGTCCATTAAATAAGTTGGCTGCAAATCGCTGCTTAAGGCCCTGCTTCAGGTGCCACCACAAAAATAATGTTAAACATTTCACCCTTGTCGCTGTGGCCTCACCTTTAAGCTAGTGAGCTAACCATAACTGGGGTGTTTTTTTTTTGCCACTGGAGCTAATGGTGACTGCTTTTTTCTGCTTCTTTAGGTAAATGTTCACTATATATAGGGCAGACCTTTAGAATACCTTATGTTTGGCAGTCAGTATTGGCATCTGGGAATATACCATCGAAAAAGTGAAACCATTGCATGGGATTATCGTTCTCTTCGGCCACCATTACATAGTGAAGTAAAGTTAACAAATAAAGTGAAAAAGGATGGGTAAACGCCTTCAATGTCCTATATTTATTTTTCCATCCTCAGAATGGCTTTCTGTGGGATGGTTTCTTTAAGCTAAATATCACTAAAAAATTATAGGGAAATGTAAGGACTTTGTTGTTCGTTGCAATGTGGGCTCTCCCTCTAAAAGTTTCACTTTTTCGATGGTCTATTTCCCTGTCGATGGTATTCTAAGGTTGTCACAAACCGATAAAATTACCCCGGCCTGATCGGGAAAGCCTTGTCATATTCTGTGCATTAGCGTTCATGCGATACAATACTGGGCGGGAAATTGATGGCGGTAGTGTGTACTCGCCCAAAGAAAAAGTCTGTCCCCGACCTTTAGCGATTCGCCTTCTAAACCCACCCACCCCCGGCGCCTAGGGGGACAGACTTTTTCTTTGGGCGAGTAGTGTCGGGGGCGGTATCTTGCAATGAATTTGATGCCGGGTAACGATGTTTTTTGAGGCGCGAGCTCACGCCACGGAATGTATGATACCGTAAAAACTCAGTGAATCCACCATTAGCAATCTCTGTACTAAACCGCAATGGGCTTAACAAACCAGGTTGGCAAAATTGCGAATACCGGTTGATGAGATCCAGCGGGCTCAACTTAAATAGGCTATACCCTGCCTGGAAAATTCTATTCCCTCTCGGGGTGTTTCGGCTTAGATTCCGGGGGCAATGGGCCCGACCGTTGATGGTGGATGTACTGAGTTTTTACGGTAATAACGAATATATTTCCTTATAATACGGATTTTAAGAGGGGGGTTTTGGTGATTAGAAGCTTGTTCGGCCAAAGTGTAGAGGACCAAGTTTTGGTAGCCTATGATTGAGGCTACTATAAATGAAGTATGATACCAAAGAAGGGAAAAACAAAAGTGCGATCGTAATAGGCCCTGGGCCCAGCAGACCATGGAAGATTGGCGCTCCCTTCTCTCTCTCTACTATCTAAGGGCCTGTTTTGCAAAAACGGAAGGTAGCGACCGTTCCGTTGCGAAACAGTTTGACATGTCAAAACCGTTATTGCCAACGGTCAACCATTTGTTGCCCCATCAAGGGTTTTCAAGGAAAATTATTCCTTCCACCGTTTGGAGTGGGTGGGAAAGGTTGATATCATACATGTTGTGCCATTCTGTTTACGGCTTTTGAAAGGGAAGGAAACTGTCCTTTGTATAGTGCTAGAAGCGATGAACGTACACCAAGATCTCAACCCACGCAAATACAGTCCTTGGACAAGAGGGTTCGTCCGATGCCCTTTTTATGATACACCAAAAGTGCCCATCTTCACCACCCGCTCTCATTGTGCAATGTCTGTGAGAATCAGCGAAAATTTGTCCATGCATTAGCAAACATATAGATAACATGAAAATGGTTACAGAATCCTTAAATATTACAAAGTGATAGAGAAATGGTCATTTAGGTATCTTGTATCTGTTGCCATGTACCTTTTTGTATGGCACTCCATACAAAAATTTAAGTCACTTTCACACTCTTTAACGCAATCATGAACAACGAAGACAGCTTTCCTTCCATATTTCTACTTCGAGAGGTTTCAATAGGTAGTGATTCCCTAGCTGGTGGAAATATTTCAAGTGTTTGTATGTAAGCAGTGTTGAGAATTGTTTGTTTAAAAATGTCCACTTTTGGTGTAAAAAGGGCATCGGACGAACCCTTTTGTCCCCGTACTGTACAAATGACCCCATAAATATCGCAAAATTTGCTATGAAAAAACCACTATCATATAGGCTAAATGAAGCACTAGAAGCTAGTGGTTTTTTTAGAAAGGCAAAACCCGACTTCCATGTCCGGTTTAACAATTGGTAGGCATGAGTTTTGGTGTAAAAGTGTAAGGTAGCAACGATGAAATCTCAGGAACACCCCCGGCTGTGGGCCGAACCATTGGCTGTATCGGATGATTGGATCAACAAATTCCACCCACCAACTCCAACCCTTTTTACTTCCTAGATTCGGCACTATAATTACTATGATAGAAGCTCAGGATGGGGTGACCAAGTAACAAGAAATTGTTGAAAAGAAGAGTGGGTAGGCTTAGTGGGCGGAAAAAACAGGCCAGCTCTGAGCATATTATTGAGGCTTAAAGAAGTGGAGTGGCTTATGGCACTCCAGAATTTAAAAACTATGTTCAGCGCACCTATTATAGCCATAGGCGGATTCTCGAGTCTCATACAATTTAATTTATCGCTTGTAGATGGCCACACAGCAGCTTGTTATATCACACCGAATGCACATGATACTGTTACGTTTTTATTTGGCTTTCTTGTTTTATAGCTTTTTTATCTGCGGATAACTTGGGCTTGATGTATTGCTAGTCACAATCTCGGAAGTTAAGGGTTGTTGCGCTTCTGGCAGGGGGGAGGCTGTCTGGGGCTTGGCAGACAGGGGTGGTGTGTTAGTTAGGTTTTTCTTCTCTCACGCTATCTTTTTTCTTCCTTCTTTCTCCAACCAGCGAGGTCGAGCGCAACGAAGTGGATTGTGAGAGCAGCACAACGGAGGAACCGTTTGTTTGCAGTTTGTGTGAAAGGGAAGTGCACTTGGGTTAGTTAGAATTACTTTGTGGCGGGAATTTGTTTCTCTTTTGCGGTTAGGTGGTTTGGTTAGTTTAGAGAAGTTGAATTGATTGAAGCTTGTGCTGTTTACCTTTCTACTTCGAAGTTCGTGAAAGTGATAGTAGTTTTTTCTGTACTTCCGCCGTTAGAAAGTAGATAAACTGAACCCAAAATTCTTTGTTTTCAATACCACTCAGAGCCCTTGGCGCTCTTGGCACTTGATAGGTTGCATTATTTCAATTAGGACTGGTACACATTTATCGCTTCTCTGATACCCTCATATGTGCCAAGGGAATGAAACCGTTGCATCCAAACAGGCGCTAAACTGTGGCTGTGACACAAAGTTTTTGTTGAGCCGCAACGTAACGATGGGCTGACAATGTTATCCGCCGGAGCACTAGTTGCACTGGGTGCTTTTATTTTCCATTAAATTTTCAGTTTTTTATTCTCTTCAGGCTCTCTGGGCTCATTGCCTGGTCTGTGCTACCACTACCCTAATATCAAACTAAATAAACGCCCACACTATTTCTCTTCCTCTTCCTCTTCCTCTTCCCTCTCTCATGTATTTAGAAATTCTCCTCCCCGGTGTGACACTTACATTAGGTCCCAAGCCTTCTCCTCTCTTCCGCATCGTTTCCCTAGCCAAGCTTTTTATTTCCCTCCCTCCCTCTCCCCCAATCTTTCCCCCAACTGGCCCCCTCCTCCTTCCTTCATCGTCTTTAACACCATCACTTTCCCACTTTCCCCTCCCCTCCGTCGACCGCTTTCCCATAGCCTACGAGAATTCTTCCATCCCGTTTTCTCCGCTAATTACATTGAGCGGTTGGGTACTCGGTCATTGTTGCGCCAAGACACAACGCTGCCCGTGCATCTCAACTGTGAGCATCTTATTCCCCTTTTTGCTTACAAAAATACTGAGCCTCATTCCGGGACTTAATCTTTTATCTTCTCATACGGTACGTCTTTGAGATAAGGAATCGGGCACTTATTCCGAGACTACCGCGGAAGGTCAGGTTTGTTTCTCTGGATGCGCAAGCCAAGTGCCGGAGAATACCGTGATCGTTCCTTGACCACTTAGTAAATACAACTCACTCAACTATCGCCGGAATCTGTTTAAATGATCTGATTTCGCAGCAGATCAAGGCTCACTCGACTGGTCCCTCTCCCAATCCCCAAACCAGATTCTTTCTCTCGGATATTCCTGCTTATATTCGAGGGCCCACGCAAGCGAGAATCTTCGAGTCGCACTAAATTACTTGCTCCAAGGCTATTTTACTGTTCGAAATGCAGAAGAACGACTGGTACACTCTTGAACGAGACGAAATTTGCCCATCTGGTGGTCTACACTGGGCATCCATTCTTGACATCGTCGAGATTGTCTTTGGTTAGGTGGCGGTGGAGGCTTTGATATCTACCAGGAGGACTGCATTGATACCGGTGATACACCTCTCGCATGGGCCGCCCGTCGCGGGCACCAGGAAGCAGTGGAAGTACTCCTCGAGCGGGGTGATGTCAACCCCGACAAACCGAGTGATCATGGCCTGACACCACCCTGATGTGCTCCCGGGAATGGGCATGAGGAAGTAGTGAGAGTCCTGCTCGGACGGAGCGACGTCAACCCCAACGAACTAAGTGGCGACGGCAAAACCCTACTCTGGCATGCTTCTACTGCCGGTCACAGGGGAATGGTGAAGGTTCTGCTAGGACGGGGCGGCGTCGACCCCAACGAACCAGATAACTGTGGCTAAACACTATTCGGAGCGGGTTGTTGGGCATGGCCATGCGGGAGTGATGGCTTTGCGGCGGCTCCCGGCGTCGGCAGCCCCAGCACCAAGGGCTGGTGAAGCATCAGCCTCCTTACCATCTCCGAATACAGATGGCCCATCAGCCATTCCTCGAAACCACACTAATTTTAGAATCACGTCTGCCTCGGCCATTTCCTCGCTTTCCCCCCTTCCCGTTCAACCTCAACCCAGAGTGCAGAACCCCACCCTGTATTAATTGCCGCGTCTCCTTTCCGTCTGCGGTGAGCCTGCCACAGAAACTCAGCTTAACTATTTTCTTTTGTTTGAAGGAAATAGAATTCGAGGGGAATGCCCACGCCTATCAGTACCCCGACAATCTCTCCACGGATTTCCCTCTGTAGTTAGGCCAGTGGAATTAACATTTCAGCGTCGGTCGGGGGTTATTTCTATTATATTAACATAGGCCGGTGAAGCTTGAAATTTCCATTCTATCCTATTTTCATCCTATCTATTTTTCTGGTTGCTTTTTGGTTGTAAATCTTGTTTCCACATTCCTTGTTCGTTTATGCTTTCTACAGTTCCTTAACTTCCGTTTCCTTCCACCCTTCTAAGCTGTACACCTGAGCGCAGTTTAGATATAGAGATAATTTAAAGTCCGTGTATTTCTGGAACCCGAGGGAAGAGATGTATCTTAAGTGCTAGTTCGGTCGGGTGCGATGACTGTGGGATTCCGGTATGCGCATGGTTTAACGGGGATTATTCTTGGATGCTACGTTTGGGATGAGGTGCGGACTAAGAGGACTTTTGACTCTGAAATTAGCTCCCATTCCCTCGGCACCTGTATCCTGCCCCGGCTTGTCAAGAGCGATCGCACAGCTCGCAATGCTATTGGATGCCGTGTTGCAAGAGAGGTAGGGAAGGCATTCCAGCCGTTTATCCACAGCGACCTTTTTCTACAGGAGCATTACGGTTGATGCTCACCCGGGCATCACGAACTCAGACCCTCCCCCAGCAGGGAAGGAAAGCGCGGCCACCCTCCGGGCATTAGTATTCCAATAAGACTATACTCTACCGTAAATCCTCGCTGTAAAGGGGAATATCGGGCAATGATCTATTGCGCACGAGTATTGGATGACGGGTAATAGAGGATTTTTCCATTGGAGTTCCTCTGGTAGAAAGACCTGATTAGTGAAGTTATCTCATCCCAAGAGAGTTTAGGCGTGATTAGATGACGATTAGGTAAAAGAATTAATGGTGTGATTCCGGTATTAGATGGGGTGGGGGTGTCGCATGTAAGACAATCCTAATAAAGTGGTGTTAAATCAGATCTGCTATATTCCTACCCCACAAAATGGGCGAGTAATAGTATAGTCCAGCCATATTCTAGTTCCAGGTTCCGATCATTGCGCGATTTATTACCCATTCCTTGAAATCACATACCGTCCAAACTTCTGTATCAATTCTCTTATAAGTCGAGTCACTGTAATCAGGAGTCTAGTGATGCGGGGGATACCCCCGCTGCATTGACATGAGCCGGTGTGACCCGGGACTCCCCTCGCATCCCCATTTTCAACTGCCTTCTGGGTGAGACCTCTTTCTACCTTCGTAGTTCATTTGTTTTTTCTATGGTTTCCTTGTTTCCCACTCCCCCGCTCTCAAGTATGGACCTGACGGCCGCATAGACATAGAGAAAGAAGTAATCATGCATAAGTATTCCTGACATCCGTGAAAAGTGGCATAGAAGGTAGCTGCTAGCTAAGGTACAGTATACATTCTCTAAATGACCTATTATCTAATGACAGGAGAAACGAGAAGGGGAAAGAAAATAACAGTGTTGAGAGAAGAAAGTAAAAATGAGGAAAGATCAGTAAAAACACACGGAAAGGAAAATCTATTAAAAACCGGGAACCTGGATTGAATGAGATACCATAAAAAGGAGAGCTGAATATTCATGCGGCAAGCAGGATCCTAGACTGCAATACCCTACTTCGACTAAGATTATACCGGGTTTGGAAATAGAAGGAGGAGAGCAGGGAATATTATTCCGCTACCACGCTGATAGTGAAGGCCTTCTGTAGGAGACATACGGGTAGATAGGCAAGGGGCATAGTGCAAAAATCATCCAGAAAGATAGCAGTTGCACAGCTATCGAGAGAGAAAAGGGGGACAAGAGGCAAAATAAGTAGGACGATACTGGATGCTAGGGAGTTGAACAAAAAGAAAAGAGGATGGGGAGGTGACCAGAAGGGATGATCGTTAACTCTGGGAAGGCTGCAGGGGCTTAGGGATAGAAGATCGGAAAAAATAATTAAATATCTTTGCGATTGGCCGGCGTGCGGGGCTCGGATGTCTGCTATAACTCTGGCACCTTGGCCACTCTTGTTAACGGGGTACGAGAGTGGGGTAGGCCTCATATGTCAAGCATATCGGTGTTGATGTCTTACTGTCTGTCCCCTTATCAGCTTAACCACTCCTTTGTGTCCAAACATGGTTGCCAGCTGGATAGGTGTGTCGCCCCATATGTCTGGCATATCGGAGTTGACATCTTGGCGTCCCAATAACAGCTTCACAACTGCCTCATGTCCATTCTCGGCAGCCCTCGATATTGGTGTTTGGCTGCAGTTGTTTGGCTTATTGGGGTTAACGCCTTCGCATCCAAGTAACAGCTTCACCATTGCCTCATGTCCATTCTCGGCAGCCCATGATATTGGTGTTTGGCCGCCATTGTCTTGCTTATCAGGGTTGACATCTTGGCGTCCCAATAACAACTTCACCAGTGCCTCATGTCCATACCTGGCAGCCCACAATATTGGTGTTTGGCCGTACTTGCCTGGCTTATCAGGGCTGACATCTTGGCTTCCCAATAACAGCTTCACCACTGCCCCATGCCCATTCTCGGTAGCCCACAATATTGGTGTTTGGCCGTCGTTGTCTGGCTTATCAGGGTTGACATCTTGGCGTCCCAATAACAACTTCACCACTGCCTCATGTCCATACCTGGCAGCCCACAATATTGGTGTTTGGCCGTACTTGCCCGGCCTATCAGGGTTGACATCTTGGCGTCCCAATAACAGCTTCACCACTGCCTCATGTCCATACCTGGCAGCCCACGATATTGGTGTTTGGCCGCCATTGTCTTGCTTATCGGGGTTGACATCTTGGCGTCCCAATAACAGCTTCACCACTGCCTCATGTCCATTCTCGGCAGCCCATGATATTGGTGTTTGGCCGCCATTGTCTGGCTTATCAGGGTTGACATCTTGGCGTCCCAATAACAACTTCACCACTGCCTCATGTCCATACCTGGCAGCCCACAATATTGGTGTTTGGCCGTACTTGCCCGGCCTATCAGGGTTGACATCTTGGCGTCCCAATAACAGCTTCACCACTGCCTCATGTCCATTCTCGGCAGCCCACGATATTAGTGTTCGGCCGTCGTTGCCTGGCTTATTAGGGTTGACATCTTGGCGTCCCAATAACAGCTTCACAACTGCCTCATGTCCATTCGAGGCAGCCCACAATATTGGTGTTAGGTCGTCGTTGTCCAGCTCATCAGGGTTCACATCTTGGCGTCCCAATAACAGCTTCATCACTACCCCATGTCCATTCCTGGCAGCCCACGATATTGGTGTTCGACCGCGGCGGTTGTCTGGCTTATTGGGATTGACATCTTGGCGTCCCAATAACAGCTTCATCACTGCCTCATGGCCATTCTCGGCAGCCCGCGATATTGGTGTTCGGCCGTCGTTGTCTGGCTTATCAGGGTTGACATCTTGGCGTCCCAATAACAGCTTCATCACTACCCCATGTCCATTCCCGGCAGCCCACGATATTGGTGTTCGGCCGCCGTTGTCTGGCTTATCAAGGTTGACATCTTGGCGTCCCAATAACAGCTTCATCACTGCCTCATCTCCATACTCGGCAGCCAACGATATTGGTGTTTGGCCGTAGTTGTCTGGCTCATCGGGGTTGACATCTTGGCATCCCAATAACAGCTTCATCACTCCCTCATGTCCATTCCTGGCAGCCCACGATATTGGTGTTCGACCGCGGCGGTTGTCTGGCTTATTGGGGTTGACATCTTGGCGTCCTAATAGCAGTTTCACCACTGCTTCATGTCCATTCTTGGCGGCCCATAAGAGCGGCGTAATACCTGTTTCATCCACGCCGTTTATATCAACACCATCCATGATTGTCAGAGCCTTCGAAACCTCAACAAGCCCAAATATGGACGCATAGTGAAGTCCCGTAAACTTGTAAAAGTCTCCAATAGAGCAGATAAAATACCAGCCGAGGGTGTGTTCCAAGAGTAGCCTAATTGATATATGACATTGGTAGTTGCTGAAGAGTTTCAGCGCAAGCGTTTTCCCACTATTCGAGAGTTCCTTTTTCATGTGGGCTCCCCAGTATAGAGATGAGTATTCCAGGAAGGGCGGGTGCTGAGACTTCTGAACGTGGGAGCCCGAAAGGGCCATTACCTGGTGTGAATTTAGATATGTCAAACAGGTCTCCGCAATTGTTGAATGGGGGCTCTCGAAAAGGTTACGATTACCGGTCAAATACTCTTGAAGCGTGTAGTGGATTAGTCGGACAGTCGATCCCTCCTTATCCACCATAACAAGCCCTTGGCAGCAGCTTAACACTGTCCGCATTGAGGGAACGTTATCATCATTGCAACGTTCCAACGCTATTTCTATGGCCAAGGCCTGACATAACTCCTCCGCTCCCATTGGCCGTTCCGCATGGCATATCCACATCAAAGCCGTCATTCCGAGTTTGCATTTCTGACCACCCTGAGCCTTGATCCGCTCTAATGTTGCCCCGTAAGCACCTTCTAGGCCCAAGCCATCCGTCATTATCCGAAGCCTTTCTCGTCGTTGATGGATAGTGGTCTCCTCTAGAATTGCGCCGAGATTCAGAGAGACTAATAGAAACCTAGATATATATTTGTCAACCGATATCTTGGATAGGATTTCACATTTAGCTGATGGTACTCACATCTCCGAGACAGTTTCCGGAATCTGCTTTACAATTTCCGCCTCCAACCTCTCATCCATCTCATCCGGAGTTGAGTCCTCCACGAGCTTGGACTGGACGTATCGAATAATGTCATCTTTTCGGGGACTTATTGATACAAGGGCTACTCCTCCCCCGAGATGTCTTCCCACTTCACCACCGACATGCGGTCTCCCAGTTAAGAACACCCGAGCGGTCGGGGACATTTTGACAATGTCCCTGAGTGAGAGGAGGATCTTGGCTCGGTCCGGTGTTGCACATTCGTCCAGGGCATCCAGGCAGAAGAACGTGCGCCGCATAGATGCCAGGCTCCCCAGTAGATTTACGATCTCAGGAAGTTGCAGCCTCTGACCGCCAATAACCTTTTCATACTTTTGAAAAGCATCGATTATTTCTCTCGGGATTGGCCTGAAGCCACGAACCACCTGCTTCAGAAGGCCACCTAAGACACTTGCCGCAGACTGCTCCTTTTGGGCGGCGAAGTCGCAATAGAAACAGGCCACGGAAATATCCCCCTCTGCCCCACCCCCCTCATTGCCCAAAGCGTCTATTACCAACGAACTAAAATTGCCGATCGTCAGAAATAATATCCATCTCTGCGCCTCCTCCCCAATCTCACGTCTCTTACCTAATGTAAGTCTTTCCGACGCCCGGATTTCCCGAGCAAAATATGGTCGCCTTTTGCGACCCACCTAGATCATCGCGGCTCACCCAACTGCGAAATTCCCCCGTCTGCATAACCCAGTGGCCCACGTTTGCCACTCGGCGTTCTTGAAGGTCATAATGGCGTTTGCGGGGCTCTAGAGGTGACAACCATTTCAGGATTTCACCCCTATCATCGGCGACAGTAATGGTAGTATTGAAAGAGTGGCTGTTGTGGTTAAGAAAGTTGGTGTTGTGGTTTAGGAAGCCGGTGGTATTGAAAGAATTTGTATTACAGGTACTGGGGCCCTGATCTTGAGACATTTTTCTGTTCCTTGAGCTTCGGAATGTTGTAGAAGATGAGTTGATAAGGTACTGCTAGGGGTAGAACTCCAGAGCATGGGGGAAAAGCGGGGGTTATCCCCATGGCCCAGCTTAGGCGATGAACACTTGGCCCAATCATGCTTCCTGAATTTTGTGAAACCAACATCACGCCTGTGGCTAGGGCTGGACAGGCACTTGTAGCAGGAACAGCCACTCCACAAGTTCCCTCTAACTCAACAAGCGCCCGCGTTTTATTGCGAGCGTGAATACCCCTCCAACACTGACCTTGCCGGGCAGTGAAATTAGCAACTTTGGTGCAGGTTCTGAATTCCTCATACAGAACCCGATAATATCAATCATCACTAATCTCATACTGCAGCACGTCAGTAACATCGAGTTGCCTTCATATCGATCGCAAGAATAGGAAAGGCATTTATACGGCTCTGTGATTGGAATTTTTACATGTCGGTTTAGGCCCTTTGACACGGATGGACCACGCCGCACAAACCATTCTGCAGGCCATGGCTTCCACCTTCCCTCTAAGATACAAAATATTTCTAAATCCTCCAACCCCTGCAGTAAGCTCACTGTACCAGCCTACGATCGCTTGACCCAAGTCCCATCTGGAGGTCTAAAACCTTCTGTTACCAAGCAGGCAACACGGCAGAGCGAATCCCCAGTGTTGTCTTATAGCGCCCTAATTCTAAACATGTCAGTGTAACCGGTGTTTCCCGAGTTCTTTCTCCTCCTCCAGTGCACTAGTGTGCTTGTCCGCCCTAGGCACTCTAATAGCCTTGGCACGCCATCACCAGATGTCACTCGTATATCTCATCTCACATCCTTTTGCCGACCGACAGTATAATGCCGGTTGGAATCTGCAATGGGCGTGGTTAAATAGGGATCTAGCTTAGATGATTCGGTTCCCCAGGGGTGAACTTGAAGGCAGGTTAAGTTGTGCTGTCTGCGGCCTTTAATCCTCCACACAAAGGAAAATTAATATTGTAGTTGAGTTTCTAACTTGGACATTCACTGCGCCGCAACCTTTTCTTTCTAGCGGAATCTCGTCTCGTGCTCAAACCGGGAATAACAAACCGATACAATACTAGATGGTAAATTGACAGTGGTAGGGTCTCGGGGGAAGTATGCCCCGGGAATCTGATTCCGGGTAACGATGTCTTTTGCCGTAGGAGCTCAAGCTGCGGAAAGTGATAATGAGTTATGTTTCCTAATAGAATACGGATTTTAAGCGATGGACTTGCGGTGACTAGCGGCCTGCCAGGTCTAACACTTGACGTACCTAGCGCCTGACGGTTCTTGCCAGTTTTTGCGGTATATAGCGAATGTTCCATTGTGATCTGTAGAAACGGTTGTCGCTAATTGTCCAACAAAATGTTGCCCCATGAAACATTTTCAACGAAAATCCTTCCTGCCACAGTATTGCAAAGGAAGGTTGACACCTGTCGTGCCAGACGGCCGGTCTCTTTACACCTTTGGGAAAAGGAAGGAAGGAAGCCATCATTATAGGCATTTAGCCCCGGGGTTGAAAGAGCGTTTCTCGAGTTCCAAGTTTCTAGTTGATCTGTCAGCTTTGTATGCAAAATGGCGTTGCACACACCAATGTATTTCGATTCGAAAAACCCGCGTATGATATGATACCCGTTTTTCAACCGTGGGGCTGAATGCCTCTACATGCTCTACGATACGGTATTGACAAAAAACAAATGGAACGAAACCATCACATCCAAACTAGCCCTAAACTTATGTTGTGCCACAAAGGTTTGTTGCGCCGCAACGCAACTTTGCTAACTTATCTTAATTCACAATGTTATCTTGAGCCGCAAAGTTACATTAAGAGGTTTTTTTCTTCTCACTCCAGCCGCTTATTGACTGCGAGCTTTCGTGAGCTCATCGCCGCCTGGTCTACCCTCCCACTATGATACCCTAAAACCAACGTGAATAAACATCTAAACTAACTTTATTCCCTTCTTTCCCTCCTCCCTTCTCTCGTGTTTAGAAATTCTCCTTCCGGGTGTGGTAATTGCATAGGGCCCGATCCCCCGACAAAGCCTTTCTCTTTTTCCGTATCCTCAGTCTAGCCAAGCTCTTTATTTCCCTCCTCTCCTCATATCATTCCCCCCACCAACCCCCTCCTCCTTCCCCCGCACTTTAATACCATCCCTTTCTTAATCTCCCCTCCCTTCCATCTACCACTCTCCCATACCCTACGAGTATTCTTCCATCCCCTTTTCTCTGCTACTTACGTTGAGGGGTAACCTAGGGCACTCGGTGGTTGTGGCGCCAAGCCACAACCTTGCACATGCCTCTCAATTTGTGAACATCTCATTCCCCTTCTCGCTTACAGTACTGAGCCTCATTCGCGGACTCGATCTTTTACTTTCACATGCGCCTTCGGGATAAGGGGTCGAAGTCTTATCCTTAGAGTACTGCGGAAGATTAGGATTGTTTCTGTGGATGCGCAAGCCAAGTTCCGGAGAATACTGTGAGCCTCCGACTGCGTCCTGACCCATCCTAACCTTGCAATATAGCTCACTTATCGATCACATAGGTCTGAATTCGCAGCAGGTCAAGGCTCGCTCGACCGGTCCCTCTCCTAATCTCCATACCACATTCTTGCGCATTCCTGCTTATATTCGGGAGTGCGAAACGAGAATCTTCGAATAGCGCTCGATTACTTGCACCAAAGCTATTTGACTGTTCAACAGGTAGAAGAGCGACTTGCACGCTGTTGACTGAGACAAATTCTCCCTATTTGGTAGTCGGCACCGGGCATCCATTCTTGGCATCATCGAGATTGTCTTTGGTTAGGTGGAGGTGGGAGGCTGTGATATATACCAAGGGGACTGTATGGATACCGGTGATACACCTCTCGCATGAGCTGCCGGTCGCGGGTACCCGGAAGTGGTGGGAATGCTCCTCGAGTGGGGTGATATCAACATGTACAAACCAAGTAATAATCGCCTGACACCACTCTGATGTGCTGTCGGGAATGGGTATGAGGGAATGGTGAAAGTCCTACTCGTGCGGAGTGAAATTAATCCCAACAAAGTGGCTCTAGGTGGTCTAACCCCAGTGCATTACACTACCTGGAATAGTACAAGGGAGTGATGGAAATACTACACGGACGGAGCGATGTTAACCCTAACGAACTAATTGGCGACGGCAAAACCCCACTCTGGCGTGCTGCTCCTGCCGGGTACGAGGGAGTGGTGAAAATTCTCCCAGGACGGGTTCTGCTAGGACGGGGCGGCGTCGACCCTGGCGAACTAGATAGCCGTGGTTAAACACTATCCCGGCGCGGTTGTTAGGCGCCGCCATGCGGGAGTGATGGCGCTGCCGCTGCCTCTGGAACCCGCCGCCCCGGTATGATCCAAAGTTGATTCAGCATCACCCTCCTCACAGTCTCTGAATATGGACGCCCTATCAGCCATTCCGCAAAACCATAATGATTCCAGAATCATGTTTGCCCCCACCATTTCCCCGCTCCTTTCCTTCCCGCTCATCCTCAGCCCATAGTACCGAATGCCGCCTTCTAGTACTCGCCATGCCCCCTTCCCTTCTACAGTAAGCCTACCATAGAAACTCAACCTTAATACCTCCCTTTGTTTGAAGGAACTAAGATTCAATGGGAATACCCACATATGTCACCTACCCTCCAAACCTCCTCTCTACGGATTTCCCTATGTATTATAGTTAGGCCAGTGTGATTAAGAGTTTAGTGTGCCTGTGGGGGGTTATTTCTATTATATTCGCATAATCCGGTGAAATTTGAAATTTCTATCCTATCATATCATCCCATCGTATCTTCATCCTATCTACTTTTCCTATAGCTTTTCGGATGTGAACCCTACGATCATTCCCGCGTTTGTTGTTCGTTTGTGCTTTTCTGCGGTTCCTTAATTGCCGTTTCCTCCCACCCCTCTGAGGTGTGGACCTGAGTGTTGTTTAGATATATAGAGAGAATATGAAGCCCAAGTATTTCTGGTGCCCGAGTGAAGAGATATAAGAGCTAGTTAACTCAGGTGCGAAAGGCGATCGGGTTTCCGTATGGACATGGCTTAACCGGGATCATTCTTACATGATAGGTCCTCGAGGTGGGCGCTTCGAGATGAGGTGCTAGGGATGTCCACAGTTTCCCGTAGTCTTATTCGTCAAGGAAAACCAGCTCCGTAGGAGGACTTTTGACACTGAAATCAGCCCCCATTCCAGGAGCACTGGCTTGTCAAAAGTGATTGCGCAGCCCACCACGCTATTGATTGTCGAGTTACAAGAGAGGTGGGAAAGTCATTCAATCCTTTTATCCACCGCAACATTTTTCCGCAGGGGAATTGTAGCCGATACTCATGCCGGGCATCACGAACTCATATTCTCTCCCCAGCTAGGGAAGGAAGGATTTGCCGTTTCCGGACATTAGTGTTCCAATAGTTCTGTACTCTACCTTAAGTTCCAGCTATAGGGCCCTTTCTCGGGAAATGATTTATTGCGCAATGGTATTGGATGACGGGTAACAGCGTGTTTCATAAGAGTTTGTGTTGTGGGAAGCGTTGATCAGATACCCCCCTCATCCCGAGCGGGTTTAGGCGTGATTAGATAACGGTTGGCCAAAAGACTTAAAGGTGAGATTCCGGTAATATCTGTGCGAAGGGGAGGGGGGGGGCCGCATGCAAGAGAAGTCTAATAAAGTGGAATCAAATCGGATCTTCAATATTCTTACCCCCCACAATGGGGGGGTAATTGTGTACCGAGGGCTGTCAAATTACCACCAGCAATAACAATATGGGAAGCCTCAACAACCAAAAATAAAAAACACTTAGCCTTACTCCCAGAATGGAAGGGTTCCGCAGTGCGGGTGGGAATTGGCCATATCATTTGGGTCTCGTAGCCATGGAAGGAAGTACTTTTACCGATTTTCAGCTGAGGTACTTGGTTAAGAGGAACCAGTGTTCGCATTAATTTGACACCCTGCGGCATGTTCAAAATGTGAATACGGCACAATCTATTCTATGTGGACAATACTTGGCAAGTACGAAGGGGGTTGCGAGGCACGCTTAGCGAGGAGGTGAAGAAGGGATTGGTAGGAGTTCCGGTTCCTAATTCCATCAGCAAAAACAGATCCTGCGTCTGATCGGCGGGCGTTGCGTCCTGACGCAAGCGACGTATTTTCTGGGTCCCATGCGTCCTGTGCGTCCTGACTTGCATTGCAACGCCCCGCCACATTCCACGCCTCCTGAATTGCCCCGCAACGTTCCATCCGTCCTGACGCAACGTCGTCTCCTCCCGGCGTCTAGACTACCCTAGACTCTTGTTCTCGTCACTTGTTTCTCTTCTCTACGTCCTAACACATCGCTCATCCCCGGAATCAGAATTAATCGGCTGCTTCCATAGACGGCGACTGGCGTCTGGGGCAGCAGCTCTTTTGTTTTGGTCACATCCGAGTCTCACGTCTCACATCTCAGGCCTCAGGCCTTAGGCCTTACCGGTCTGGCGATCTAATGAACTGGGTTTCAAGAAACTCACTTCTATATCTTCTATATACAGTATCAAGGTGTAGGATTCTCACGTATAGCCGAGTCCTGATTCTCTCATCCGGATTCCTTAATAAACCTGGTTAAATGTTCTCAAATCAATTCGGCTATTCACAAGCCACCGCCGGTCCTCCTCCGGGATCAGATGCGCCAGACCGAGGATTGTCCCTATATCTACTATTGTAAACCCTCGTGCGTCCTCCCTCATCTGCACTGTAACAAGGCCATGTTGATCCGATAGACGCCCGGAGTTGACTGGGGTCAGCATCTGAACACCGGCGACCCGACGCACAGTATCCGTATTGTCGCATCTGTAGTCCCTGATTTTCAAGAGGGCAACTAGCTTTGCCGGTAGACGACCCCTCAGCGCACCATACATTTCTTCCGTACCCGCTTGTACCCAAATCCAATCATTGCGACTGCCCTGGTTTCTAAAGTGTAGGGCCCCAGTGGATCGTGCACGGTGGATCTCGTAAACATCGGCTTCTTGGAACGCAAGAACTGGGATTTCAAGTTGCGTCAGTAGCTCAACAGGCAGTGATCGAAGTATCGCATGGTCTTCTGGAAGACGGTGGTCTATCGGTAGGTTATGCCTGCTATATCGTATCAATTCACGATATATAATATCGAGTGAGACTCCCGAGATCCTGCTAAAATCATCGACGTTGGACACGTCGTCCCGATGTCCCTTCAGGATCCTTCGACGGATGACCGGCTGCGATACCGTGCTGGTTGTCCTATCTAAATGCTTCGGGACGTCGGTAGTGTTCGTTACGGGGCGGGGCGGGGTGGGTTCTCACTCGCCAGGCCCCGCCCTTACACGGGGCCGGGGGGTGTATCTTTCGGGTAATCCCTGCCCCGCCCCCGCCCGGGGCCCACCCGCCCTCATTCCCTGGACGGGGCCCCGTTTGTTACCACACATTTTTAACCGGGACCCGTCCGGGGTATGGGTGGGGCGGGGCCCTGAGCGGGCACAGGGGCAGGGAATGCCAAAAACGGCACCCCACCCCAGGCCGTTGAGCGGGGCGGGGCGGGGAAAAGGGCCGGGGGCCCGCGTTTTCCGGGGCTCCGTCCGCCCCGTAACGAACTCTAGACGTCGGCGGAGAGACCCTCGCCGCGATCTTGCAGAGATTCCAAGTTCAATAGTCTCATCCGGATGGCATGTTGACGACCGTAGCTGTGCACGATCTGGCGCGCGGCATCATTTTTATTCGATTGTCGCCATCCTTCCTTGATTTGCGTCTTGTGGGCGAGCTCTCCGATCTCCGTGGAATACATCGGAATATTGCCAAACTGGCGGATATGGTCACAAAAGTGGCTTAGTAGATGCATCTTGACGAAGTTGAAATGTGATTCGGCATTAATCATGTCCATACGCAGTTCGTTCTCTTCGTCGCGATCGTCATCACGGATCCGGCGCCGCTGGGATGGGGCCGCTCCCTCCCTCATCAGGCTTCTCTGCCGTCGGATCTCCTTTCGTTGCTTGTCAACCTTGGCCTGTGTGCGTTTAGTCACTCGAAACTCCAAGAAGATATCCTTCATCCTATGAAACTGGTCCAAATAATCTTCCATGTATGCTATGGTGTCAGGCGTGTGGCTTCGGTATTGTGCCATCATATTGAAGTCGATAAGTGCCCTGACGCATCCGAGAGCACGTTTGAAAGGAATTGCTTGCGCACCTCCTGGCTGGCGAAGAGCCACGGCGAGAACTCCCAGAATACAGCGCCCCAGATTCCTCATCTCTTTCCCTTGCCACTGCGTAACCTCGCGGTAGGCTTTTTTGGGAACCAAGAATCCCGGGTATGGCGGTAATGCCTTCCAAACGTCGTCGAAAGCCTGCAGTCGCCCGTGTTTCTTCAGAAACCCTTCGATCCAGTCCATCATATGCTTAAATAGCCCGAGATAAATGGTATGGAGCATGTCTGGTTTGTACAGATCAGACGCTGAAACCCGGTCCAGTCTGTGAAAAATATTTTGGCCGATACCAAGATTGTCACTCATGACATGGTCGTTATCGGACTCCGAGCCTGAGTTCGCATTTTCGGGTTTGTAGCGTTGGTATCTTGCGTAATCTCTGGATCGATAGTTTTTGGCATTGGTTCCTAATTCGTGGGTAGGCACCTCGCATTTAGGACAGGCGTTTGTCTTTAACCCGTGTAGTGCCACGTTTTCCATATGGTCCGCGATCCACGCGGAGAGAATTGGAAAGCACTGTCGAACCTTGCCGTCGGCGCAGTCAATGGCGATGCCGGCATGCGCCACGTCCTGTAGGGGCGCAAAGATGAGTTCGAATACATCTTGTAGGGTGTCAGCGTTGATTTTCCTCTGACGTTGGTCGGCTTTGGAGGACTTTGAGAATTTGGGAGGAATAGGCAATAAGGCGAGAAGCAGAACAGCCATTGATCCTGGGCTATTGCGCCGGGCCGATGGAAGATTTCCGATCGTAATATAGACGGGCCACGCTTTCTTGTCACCCGAGAAGTTCGTGAGGTTAGTCTGATCTGACATCCCAATTATTGGAACAACGGTAGCACCCGGCGGAAGTGTCTCCTATCATCCGTCAGCTAAGGTCTTCCAAAAGAGTGTGGGACTCGGATGCTCTACTTGCACGTCCCACCACCAATCAGCCGTATGCATTTCTGCATATATTCTCTGCCCGGTGGAGTCATATTCATGCCGTGGCGCATAGACCAAGTCGTCTCGGTATGCGATCTGGCGAATGAGATATCTAACACAACCTAGTACGTTGCGGTAGAAAAATGGCAAAGTTCTTTGGCCATCCTCGACCTGTCCTTCGAACCATTGCAGATATTGACTGTACGGGTCCAGTAACTGGAGGTGGTTCTCCAGCGTGTGCATGGAGCTATACCCGACTGATTCTGCATCTCCTAGGCCACTCGAGAAGTATTGATTTATTCGTGATTTGGATACTTTTCCCTCAATGAACCAGGATGCTAGTTTGAAACCTTGCGCACTATTAAATGGTGCCCAAGGGTCCTCGCACAGGTTGCTGTATTCGTGCTCAAACCCGTGGACGTCTCCGGTGGCTTCTCCGGCACCTTCATAAGGAATCTGTTTGCCGGCAGAGGGAGACGTAGCGTCATCGAGTACTTCAGTATCAGACTCATATGCAATGTCTCGATAAAATGCGTTAGGATCCGATCCAGGAGGGCCCGGATCGGATTCACAGTCGGAATCCTGGCGCTCGCTCGCGTCTGGGTTGTGCGATACGCTTGATTCCATATTGATATATTGTACGGTGGATGCGAGGACAATGTCCAGACCCCCGTGGGCAGTTCGCAGGTGCTTCTCATATGCACCAGACCGGGTGTATTTTCGGCGGCAGAATGGACATTTGCTAGGCATGGTTGGACTTTGCTCTGTTGATCCCGTGGGCTCTGTGTAGATTCGAGCGTACGGCTATGTCGAGTGTTGACCCCTTGAACGCGTATGGATCGCTTGTAGGGCCAAGGGGCCTGCATGCGATAATCATGATCTAGTCGTTGATAGAGTTTAGCGTAGGCGTCACGTGGTATCAGCTATGGTTTCCTTCAAAATCTGAGACGGCAAATATTATGTTCCTGCCCGAATGTGTTTCATGTTTCATTTATTCAAGTTGAATTAGAAAATGGTAGTCCTGCCATAGAGCGTCAGATTTGAGTTTCTTTACATCATGAAAAGAATTCATGATTCTTTCAAAGAACCTAGAGGATCTGGTAGGGTTTTATATATAAAGTGAACCGATCACGATACTAGAGGGACTTCATACCAAGATTCATCTCACACTCAGAACATCCACAACAGCCACCGTTATCACATCACTAGCATCCCCAAATACTACCATCTATATACACCAAGAATCCACCGCAATGGCGCAGAATATCAACAATGTACAGTACGCCCTGATGCCCGCCGGAGGAGCGCAGCAGCCGCCGCCCGCGGGGCAGACGTATCACCTTCCGGGTAATACTCTCGTTGGGGAGTATTCAGCTCGACGCATGGATCATCGTAAGATTAGCGATCATAAGTTAACATTGGGCGTCCCCCCTCATGCCAAAGGTCACCCCCCCGCTGAATATCTTACGTGGCGGGACGCTGTGAAAGATCAGATGTTAGCCAGGGGCTATATTACAGATAATAGTCAGTTCCCAGACGCCGAATTCCAGCAAATCGTCGGAGGCATGAGGAGATTGAAACCTGCCTGCGATGAACTCACCACGGCGTCAGCAGTCAATAACATGCCTAGTATGCAGGAGATTGACGAGGCAGTTCTTCAACTGGTTAAGGACTGTGGGAAGAAGTTGGCTCATACCATTAAGACAACTAAGAAAGTGCCTCCCGGCCCGGGTGTCCCCCCTGGGCAAGTCATTGTGAACCCGGTGCTACTACCGCTCAACGCTCCAGCTCAGTGTCAGTGGAGTATTGCAACAGCTGTACCGAACGGTGGCCCAGTTGTCCAAAATGCTCCAGGGCCAGCCCAAAACGCACCTGCTCCCCCGGCGAATCCCCAAGCTCAGAACAATCCTCCACCCCCGGCGATTCCCCAAGCTCAGCTCATTCCTCACCCTCCGGCGCATATTCCTGCGCAAATCCAACAGGCTCTTCCACTGTTTATTCCTGGTACGCCGGTGCGGGTCCAACATGCTCCGGCGATTCCCCAAGCCCAGAACAATCCCGGCCCCGCGAATCTCCAACCGCAGAACAATCCTCAACTTCCGCCGAATAATCCTCTGCAAATCCAACAGGCTCTCCCAATGTTTATTCCTGGTACGCCGGTGGGGGTCCAACATGGTCCGGCGGTGCCCCAAGCCCAGAACAATCCCGGCCCCGCGAATCTCCAACCGCAGAACAATCCTCAACTGGCAGCGAATAATCCTGCGCAAATCCAACAGGCTCTCCCAATGTTTATCCCTGGTACGCCGGTGCGGGTCCAAGATGCTCCCCCGGCGGATATTCAAGCCCATGACGTGGCACGGCGAGTACCTCTCGCAGCGTCCGATCCGTCCCCAATTAGTGAGTTTTCGCAATAATCCGGATGTGTTTGTTATCACTTACTGACTTAGAACTTATAGATTGGAGCGCTATGCTTGGACGTCCACGTGCTGTCCGTATTGTTTGGGTCTGTAATCCTGCGAGTGGTGGCGCACAACGACCCAATTATCGCCTTCTCCATTGGCGTCCCCAAAATATCCATGGGGTAGGTTTTGCTGAGTTAAATTCCTATGATATACATGGACTGTCAGCAATTATTGCGAGAACTGTGCCACACAACGCAATTCGCTACATACTTGGCGCAACTGGTGAAGGCCGTCATCAGCTGCGTCTGCATCCTGCCTTCCAGTTGTCTTATATAGATTACATGTTCATCGAGAATGATGAAGGCGTAAGAGCCTGGCTGCTGTCGAATCCGGTTCTCGAGGATCCGTTGGATCTGTTGGTCTATTGTCACCGGCCGGCGACTCGGGAGAGGCCGGCTACTCCGCCCTTGAGAGGGCACGACTATCTTCACGAAAATGCCGTCGCCAATTGGGCTCAGCATGCGGCGGGACGTCATGGCCTTCAGGCCCCACGAGGGGATGCGGGAGCTGACCCCGGCCCAGCCAATGCCTTGGGTAAAAAGGCAAACGACTCGCCGCTTTTTCATCCAGGATCAAGCAGTTCATCATCGGTTGTCTCTGACGCCGGCGAGGGACGCGAAGCAAGCATCGGAACATCACCATCCCCGGTTGGAGATCCCGGCGAATCCCCCGCTTTTCGTATACCACTCGGAATCCAATCGCTATCCCAAATGAATACTCACCAGGGGTCGGAACAGAGAGGCGGCGGGGCTCATACTCAGGATGACAAGGTACGGAAGCGTGGGGCTCATTCCGATTCGGAAGATTTGGACTTTGAGCGTTTGTGCAAGAAATCGCGTCAGGCTGCCAGTGTCCGCGAGTGGCTGAACGCAAAGGAGGACCTGAAGCGTCGGGCACAATTCGATGACGAAAAAGGTGACGAGGACCCCGGTTCAAGGGAGGCTAAGAGACTACTCCTGACAATGTCCGGGGAGTTTGGTCGATCTGACGATGCCTCGATCGTACCCTGAGTCTGCCGAATTATATTAGTGATTTAGCATTTGTGTTTAATAGATTTAATAGAGTTCATAGAGTGTTAGAATAGATTTCTCACAGCGTGCAGATCTTGAATTGACGAGTTCTTTCGTCTGGGTTCGCTCACACATGACGTGTGGTGTTGCGTTCAAGTTCAGTGATGAGAGCTAAAGTCTTGGCATGAAGCTGAGGCTGACGCCAAGAGATGTCAGAGTACCCGGCGCATGCATACTCGTGAGGCTTAAAACAATATTTCAGGGGGGGGGGGGGCAAATATCACCACCCGGGACAATCACGACTCAGTACTTTTCACGATCTTTCGCCTGTCTTCATTCAATCTACGTCCTATATCCTTATCCGCCGTCATTGGAGCAGTGCATTCGTGATCTATCCCACGATACTGTATCCGAGCCTCATAAATCCACATCACGACGTCGCGGTACACCCTAAGTCGGATTCCCTGCTTGTACGGCCCCTAGGGCTCACAGCCGGCGAAATGTACAGCGTCGGGCTATCTATATAAGGACCCCTCCGACCCCTCCATCTCTCACGCTCCGCGCCCTCTACACCTCCAGTCTTTGAAATTACAACTCCAGGTCGTTCAGTGCACGATCCCCCCTCGCCCCCTAACTTCTCCTGCCTTTCAGGCTTCGCGTCCCTGATCCCCCATCGTCACGATGGATGACCTCCCCGCTCTCCCTTCCTCGGCGGCCCCCTCTTGGGCTTCGTCAAGACAGTCTTCTTCTCCGGTCCTCAGCGAGTCCCACCTCTACATCGGTGACTTTGTCCGCGAGACACGCCAGCGTCTTAACTTCACTTCAACCCAACTTTCCGAACTCTCTGATGGCGAGACTATCCTCCTCCCCCTCTGCTGCTCGGCCTTGAACGCGCTTGCCTCCATGACGCGTCAGCTGGACACCATAACAACCCAATTGGGTACCCTACAGGGTATCGTTGCAACCCTCCCAACCACTGCGGCCTTGGACTACAAGCTCTCCCCTATCCACGCGTCCCTGCGTGACCTGTCACAAAGGGTGTCTGCTGCCCCCCGTCCGCAAGCGCCTGCCCCCACTCGGCCCTCTGTTCCCCCGACTGGTACCACCACACACCCCATGCCTCCGCCTCCACCTCCCCAGGTTAGGTCCAAAACCCGTGCCCCCCCTCCGAACAGGTCGACCCCCTCGTCCTTCGACCCGGACATACCCCGGTATGACTCGGACACCCGCACCTTTTACGGCAATCCCCGGGCGTACGCGGAGAAGTTCCCTGATTCGTGGGAAGCCAACACGTTTCGTGAGGGAAAGTACCCGGACCCTACCACTTTCATCTCGGGCTATCTCGCCCCCGACTGCCCAAAGACCCAACCGTCGTCCGCCCAGGCTGCCACTGCCAGTGCCCCGAAGGGTAAGAAGCATAAGAGCTCTCTCACGGCTGCCAAAGTCGCGTCAGCTAGCAACGCCGGCTCTGTTCCCCAAAGACCAAAGTCGCTCCCGACCGCCGAAAGAAGATTCTACGCTCCCCGTTCCTCCCCCTCCGAGCACCCGCAAGCTTCTCTGATCGCTGCCACCTTCCCTGACATCTGTGCCCGTGTCCTCAGGGATGCGAACTGTATCCTCCCCCTCGCTGTCACCACCAAAGTTAACGATCGAGGGTCCGTCACCCTACTCGTCACCGACCCTGCCACTCCCGCTGCGGCCTTTGCGCCCTACTTTGATGCCCTCTCATCACAGCTCAACAAATCTTTCCCGGTGGGAGACTCTCCCTGGTTGCCCTTTCGCCTCGCCCCCAACGAGACCCAACTCGCCATCCACTCTCTCCCCCTCGCCTTCCTCCCGGAGGATTCGAGCGAGCTCTTCCCGTGCCTTGCGGAGTCGATCCTTAACTCCAAGGACATCCGCATCCTCGCCGCCAGATTCCTCAACCCAGACGCCCGCTCATGGGAGAACAAAACTGCCACCTCGGTCATTGTCTCTGTCCACCCTGGGGACGTCCAGGCAATGGGTTCCTCCATCAGACTCTTCTCTCGCTCACGCACTGTCGAGCGGGCCTACTCCTCAAACAGGTACACTCAATGCAAGAACTGCTGGAGCTTCGGCCACATCGCTCCCAGATGCCCGTCCTCCGACCCGGTGTGCCCCATCTGTTCCCTCAACCACACCCGTGCCTCCCACCGCTGTCCCAACCCCACATGCCCTGGAGGTGGCAACCTTAAGGCTACTCCTGGCTGTTGCTCTTCCTCACCGTCCCGCTGCGTCAACTGTGGCGGAAATCACACCGCCGTACATAGGGATTGCGAAAGCCGTCCGGTACCGCCCACTCTCAGGCGTTCAACTGTTGCCACCGAGGAAGTTCCACCGCCGCCAGCTGGCGATGAGATGGACACGGCCGCCGACGTCCAGGACCACTCGCCCCCCCCGTCACCCACCCGCTCCCTCCAGTCGGCGTTCGAGATGGCTACTCCAAGGGCCAGAAGGACAACGATACTTCGGGCCTCAGTAAGGCCCACACAAGGCACAGGCGCCCTCCCCCCCGCGGAGCAGCCGAGCCCCTCTCCTATGAGCAGAACAGCCTCGGGCCTGGCCCGTTAATGCAGTACAACCCCTCGTCGTGGGGTGGTGAGCAGGTCTCCCCTTCCCTTCCGAAACCCTTCACACTCGTTCAACACAACTGCCTCGGGAGCTGGGATGTGTTTCTTTCACTGTTCGCGTCGTTTACGCAATTGGCCCAGCCTCCTTCCATCGTGGCCCTGCAGGACCCCCCGGTCTACAGGGGCAAGTTACCCTCTTTCAGATTGTTTTCTTCTTTCTCCCCCCCCACCTCTGGTGGCTGTAAGCCCCGCGTTGCCTTTTACGTTTATAGTTCCTTTTTGTCTACTATTTCTCTCCTTCCTAGGTTTTTTGACAGAGGTGACGTCATGGCGCTTGACCTGTTCACCCCCGATGGCTTCTTTAACCCCTCCACAACTAGTTTTTCGATCATAAACTCCTACAGCACCAAGGGACGCCTAAACAACACTCGTTCGGTCTCTCCTGAGATTGTTTTTCCCCTCTCCTCAACACCAACTCTCACCCTAGGTGACCTCAACATCCATCGCCCCACCTCGGACCCCCTCAGGGCGTTTAAAGAGGACGAGATTGCCACATCGGCACCGTACTTTGACAGGGCTACGGAATTGGGGTTCTCCCTCCTCAACACACCAGGGGTCTTCACCCGCTTTTCCATGTCACTCATTGGGCGCCCTGGCGTCATTGACCTTGCTTTTGCCTGCCCCCTTCTTGCATCTTACTTTTCCGAATGGTCGGACCCCCTCCCCTCCACTGGCTCCGACCACATTCCCATTCTCCTTCGCTTCGAGGCCCCTCCCTTCAGAGCCCCCCCCGCCTCCCCCAACTGGGCCCTTTCCGACTGGAAGGCCCTGGATGAATCACTGAAGGCCACAGTTATTCCGCCGCCGCCCCCGATCCCAACCACCCGGTCCCTGGACATCTGGTTCAAGACCAACCTAGACAGGGTGACAGCCCAGTTCGCCGTGCACACTCCGCTGAAGAGGGTAACGTACAGATCCAAGCCTTGGTGGAAGGACCTCTTGTCGATCCTCAGAAGAGCCTACAATTCGGCGCTCCGCTCCTCGAAGCGTGAACGCCACGACCCCGCCCTCCTGGCCTCCGCGAGGGCCGCCAGGGCCTCCTACTTTAAGGCCATCAAGAAAGCGAAGCGGGACCACTGGTCCTCTTTCCTGGCAGCTGCGACCCCTCAATCGGTCTGGACAGCGAAAAGGTTCGCCATCGCGCGCCCGCCCCCCCGTTTCCCCGAGCTCCCGGGTGCCAATACGCCGGAAGAGCTCAACAAAGCGCTCCTAGACCACTTCTTCCCTGGTGAGCCTCCTAGGCCGCGAGAGTCCATCCTTCTACCCTTCGCGGACTGCCAAGCTCTGGAAACGGAGGAAATAGGCAGAGCCCTCGCCCGCTCGTCCCCGTCGTCGGCCCCTGGGCCTGACATGACACCCAATTCTGTGTGGAAAAGAGTGCACCGTGTGGCTCCTCACATCTTACTAGACCTGCTTGCCCCACTGGTGGCCTATGGCTCCCACCCCCTTACGCTGAAAAAGGCGGATGGCATTGTTCTCGACAAGCCTGGAAAGCCTTCGTACGACTCCCCCTCTTCCTTCAGGGTCATAGTCCTGCTCCAAACCTTCTCGAAGATCCTTGAAAGGATAATGAACTCAAGACTCTCCTGTGTGGCCCGCGCTTGCGGCCTCCTGGACCAACACTAGTGCGGGTCGCTGGCGGGCCTTTCGGCCTCAGATGCGACCACCACCCTGACTCACGAGGTCAGAACCCTCCAGATGGCCCAAAGAAAGGTTTCTACACTGTTCCTGGACATCAAGGGGGGCTTCGACAACGTCAACGCCTCCTTCCTCTGCGGCATGCTCAAGGCCAAAGGGGTCAACCCGTACTTAGTCTCGTGGACCAGGTCCTTCCTGTCCGATAGGACGTGCCGCCTCCTCTATCAGGGCTCCCCCAAGATATTTGCCCCTGTTTCGGTAGGCACCCCTCAGGGCTCCCCCGTGTCCCCACTATTATTCGTTATATATGTCTCCCGCCTGCACTCCGAGATCCCTATGGGCCTCACCCTCTCCTACGTGGACGACTTCGGTCTCACGGCATCCTCGGCGTCCTATCGTCGAAACATCCAGATCCTGCAGAGGCTGTATGCCAGGCTGAAGTCCAGAGGGGCTAGGCTGGGCGTCAGTTTCTCTATCCCCAAGACGGAGCTCATCCACTGGCGTACGAACAGGGACAGAGGCCCCATATCCAACGTGCCGATCCCCTTGGATGGATCGGTTTTCAAGCCTAAAAGCGAGGTTCGGTGGCTGGGATACTGGTTTACCCCCTCGATGTCAACCACCCCCCACTTCACCAAGAGATTGGCCAAGGCCCAAGCCGCCTTTGTGGCCATCAAAAGGCTCTCCCCCCCTGGGATGGGCCTCCCCCCCTTCCTGTGCCATTGTCTGGCCTCATCGCTCCTCTTCCCCGTCCTCAGCTATAGCGCGGACGTGTTTGTACCCTCATCCCACATGGTAAGGAAGCTCGCCGTATTCTGGCACAAGGTCCAGAGGTGGACAACCAACTGCTTCCTCAGTACCCCCACTGATATTCTGGCCATAGAGGCCTGCCTCCCCCCACTTGACCTCCTCCTGAGGTACAAACGTCGGCTTGCCACCCTCAGGATTCTATGCTCCCCCCCGGAAATTAACCCGGCCACGGCCCGCCTCCCCCCATCGGTTCAAACCCCCTCCCTATACCGCCACTCCCCTGATCATAGGTTGTTATCCGCGAAGAATGCGGGCAGCCGCCTGCCTCTCCCCTGGCTCCAACCCAGGCCGCCCTCGAAGAACAGGGCCCACCTCCCACTGGACGCCCTCCCTCATTCCATGCTTTTTATCCTGGGGCCTGGCGGGTTCGAACCCCTCCCGGTAACCTCCCAGCACCTTTTATGTGAACACTACCCAGCCCCCCCCCCCGGGCCGCTCCTATCCCCAACTTAAGCTCCAGTGTAGGAGCCTCCTAATCAGAGAATGGGAAGAGTCTACGCCGCACCCGGCCAGGTACCCCTACCGCCCCTCGATCAAGCCCCACCCGTTCATGGGCCTCAACAAGTTCACCGCGGGCCGCCTGCACCAGATGAGATCTGGCAAAAGCTACCTCCGCGCACACCCCTCCTGGAGCGATGACGCCCCGGCCACCTGTCCCAGCTGCGACGAGGCCCCCGAGACCTTTGAGCATGCCATACTCCGCTGCCCTGCTAAGGGGCCGGCCAGAGCCCGCCACCTTCAGGGGGTCTCTGACATCGGGCCCGACTCTCCCCTCTGGTCTTCCGTCCCTTTGCTTGGGGCCCTCAGCCGTTTCATTAGCTCTACCGCCACAGCCTTCCCCCCGGGCATGTTCTCTCGCCCAACATCCTCAGCTGGTTCTATTTCTTCCCAGTCATCTAATGTAGTTTCCTTTGGTTACTTTATGTCGTCTCAGGTTAGCTAGGTTTACGTTTAAGTTTTTGTTTTTTATGCTGTCCGCTGGTGTAAGGAGGGTTTCCTTTATCGTACTTGCTTTAATGTCGTGCCCGTGAGTGGGCCTGGGACCGGTACGGACCCCAGTTGAAGAGTTTGGTGCCGGATTTTTCCTTTGTTAGTTCGTTTTGGATTTTGTGTTTTGTTTTCGCCATAGCTAGCGCTCCATGCGATTTCTTGTACCTTAACAACGAATATATGATATAAAAAATAAAAAATAAAAAAAATAAAAAAAAAATAAAAAAAAAGACCCCTCCATCTCTCCATCTTTCTCATCCGCTCCACCTCCAGCGATTGAAATCTCAACACCATGAGAAATCGTCGTGAGAGTGTCTACCGCCGCTGCCCTCCCCTGACGGCTTCTGCCCAGGAGTAGTACGCACTCGTCTCTTCCTTTCCTCTCTCTGAGGTCTCTGGCCTCCCCTCCCACGGGGTTCTCGATTCTGTCTTCGTTTAAGCACGCTTCCGTTGATGTTTCTCCCCCTTACCCCGCACTTCGCGACGCGTTCCGCTTAGCGATTTGCACGGTCGGCAACCCTCTTTCTATCCTCAACACACGGTCGCTAGTTTCGGGCTATCGGTGAAGTAGTTGCCCTGGTGGCCCTGCTCTCTGGTATTGCACTCTCTCCTGAGTTGCTCGGTCGGTATGGTCGGCATTCGAAAAATCGTGACCTCGTCTCCGTCCTCCGTGTTCGTACTTCTTGATTACTGGCGAGCCTTCCCTCTCCCGCTTCCCACGCGTCAGATCCGCTTGCACTGTACTGCTACGCACTCTCTGGCTGGCACCCCTACTGCCTCACTGGCTGGCACCCTTCTGCCCCTTCCCCGTAGCTGGCACCTTCACTGCTGAGTGGCTCTCCTCGCCCGGTGGCTCCCCTCGCCTCTTTCATCCGCCTCGCGATTGACTCTACGGTCGCAACTCGCTGGTAGGTTACGCTGGGTCGTGGTATAGCACTACCTCCTTGGCCCATGCTAAAGTCCGAAGCGCGCCGATTACAGGGCATCCCGCCCTTGTCAATGCCTTGCCCCTTAACCGTTTTGGTTGGGGAATTTCGTTTAGGCATCCGGCAACAGTAGTTTTAGCTCTCCTCTTTGTCGGCACTTGTGCCGTGTGAAACCTTTCTTTTGTTTTGGGGAGCCTGCTGAAGGGTTTCTTTGCTCCTGTACGTCTTTATGTTGGTTTTCTTCTTGGTTATTCTTTCCTATGCTTTCCTCCCCATTAGTTTAGGCTGGTGGCTGGTGTG
>Ga0307517_10000441_pt1 | contig 71141 bp, 81 predicted proteins | sample 23_EM_MG_FD_194515 | JGI IMG/M metagenome (GOLD analysis project Ga0307517, IMG submission 194515) | Populus trichocarpa ectomycorrhiza microbial communities from riparian zone in the Pacific Northwest, United States - 23_EM | ecosystem: Host-associated > Plants > Roots > Unclassified | place... | reverse complement strand
GCCTTGGGGAACATATCTAGTCATGTAACTAGTAAAATTCGAATGACTCTTCAACCTGACCAATTCCTTGAGATCTCGGTCTCTCAAGTTCTTCCCAAGAGTGAATTGTCGTTAATGGCAGCAACTTTTCAAGAAAAGGCCCTGCTCCACTTTTGTGTAAAATTTCTCCAATACCTGCGCATATCGAAATCAAATGACGATCGGGAAGCGGAATAGGATCTGGAAATCGTTCAATCGAGTTCATCTTAGAATAACTCTCTTGACTTCTATCTGTGAAGACCACGGGCACCGTGTCCAACGCAGGTCGTAAATATTGTAGCGTATCAGTTGCCAGGTAATAGAATTTAAGGTTGTATTCATTTTCCACCTAGAGCGTCATTTTCAGATAGGTGAGAATTGATCTCTATCCTCAAGCGATAAACTGACCTCTGTTGGTTGCAGGCACCACTTTAATTGGTCAAAACCGTCATGGAGGTAAAGAACCAGCAGCACTCCGTTGGACGGGTTGTGGATAATGTTCTTAAGCTCGCCGAGATTGTTGGCTGAGATGCGAGTGAATTTCTTGAGAATATTGAATGACCTGGTCGCGGACTTGGACTGGGTTTATGAGCACAGTGGTTTAGAGAGGTTTCACCCATAGAAGAATGTACCCACAGATTCTGATCCGTCTTCCGCAACGGCAGTCGGCCAGCGAAATATTTGACGCTGTACCAGGAAACCACGGGGATAATCTGGGTCCAGGGATAAAGGAGAGAAGTCGCCATACCCAGAGAGGAAACACGCGAAACCTTGGCGAATAAGTAACTTATCGATCCCAGTCAGCTTGAAATTGGATCATATAGAGGACGGTGAGATTGCGATACCTTTAGTCGAAACCTCTCTTCACTTTTAGATATTTTACGCAGACAGAGGCCGATTCGGGGGTCATCTTCGTCAATCGAGGCGTCAAGCCAATCCTCCGACGCCGACCACCTCGCTTTAACTAAAAGAAGGATTAGGATCCATTAGATGTCGAAAACAAAAACAAAAAAGAAGGAGAACGCACAAAGAAGTAGAAACTGTGTAATCATTGTTATAGCCATACTTTCCAAGAGCTTGAATTCAACGAGACCCCCTCCGTTGGGTTGGCCGCGCTCATGACACGCTACAATCGCTGAAGCGATGTACCGCAACCCTTCTTGGCCACCACAATCTTGTGCATGAGACAGCATGGCAGATAAAACTTTGTCGAGTTCTATGTTCGGAGGCTGGTCTCCGGGGCCATAAATGAAGAGACTTTCTGCTTTGGAAAAATTGTCCAAGATTTGCCACGCTGATGAAATGAGATTGTTTTGGTCGATATCACCCGACTCGATGCGGGCAATATCGATTCCAAGATCATCGAAGGTGGCGACATGGGCGGAGATATCAGTGTTTGATGACTTGCCATGTGACCTCAAGCGTTTCGCAAATTCGGGCATGTCGAAAAACCAAAGTAGCTGGGAACAAAACCGGTAGGTTTTATAGAAATTCTAAGTTTCATCATCATGATTGTTTCTGAAGCCAGACAGCTAAGATCAGGAGAATGGAGAAACATTCGTGGGTACCGGTATAACCGCCATGCTAGCTCGATGGCCGTTTTGCCAGACTTACCAGTGGCCGGAAATCACCGAGTCGCTGTGCTGCCTTGGATTTCTCCGACCATGACGATTCCCTCTTCAGAAATCCTGGACCCGTCACAAATACCATAGCCTCCACCGACCTTTCAATAGGCCTCACATACTGGAATCGATCCGTGAACTCTGGGGATTTGTAACAGGTAGGGGAGAATTCAAACGCTGAGTCTTTCTTTTCCCTGATAGATCTGAATCACGGTCTGAAACCAAATCATTTGAAGAATAAATATGAGGTTTGCCCTCCCTTGTCCCTTTCTTTAGCTCCAACTCGTCACCGCTCATTGAAAGATGTCAGATATTCTGTCTGGAACAGGTGAATTCGCATAGGAAATCGTACAGCCTCCTGGCGCTGATCTCACTCTCTAGAACCTAACTCTGATAGATTCGCCCAACTTCCCCTGGAGCTCTTGATCGAAATATTTCAGGCATTTCTCTCAGACGAACCTGTCGACAACGAGTTCAACACGCTCGTGGCAGCGAACCCAACCTCGTACATAGGCGCAACACACGCGTCTTCTATCGATCGTGTGTACTATCATTTCGTCGAGGTCCGCAAGTGGCGCCGGCAGCCCTTCGGATTGCAGGTATCCAGACAATGCCCGCAATCCCCCCTGACACTCATCCGCGTTTGTCGCCTCTGGCGCGGCACTGTTGAAGATGTCTCTGAGCTATGGTCCCGACTCTGCGTCCGTAATCCCCATACTCAAGGCCACGCGATGTTGATTAAGCACTGGTTGCACCGAGCGAAGCATTGGCCATTATTTTTGGTCGTGTCAGTGTACTCTCCTCTATCCCTCGCCTGTCCCCCGGCAATCTTCATGATTCCATTGCTGGAACAACTACCTCAATGGAGGGAGATCGATTTCCGGCTTTTCAGACCCTGCCTAGACTGGCTTTACCGTTACTTCATGGAACATGGCTGTCTGAAGGCTCCCTTGGAGTTATCTTCTGTGACTTTAGCAAACTCAACCTTAGGCTGGGCGCTCTCTGACTATCAAAAAGGCATCATCGAAAAACTATGGAAACTTTTTTACTCTCCCCAGGTTTCCTCGTCTTCAACGCCTTTCCACGGCCTAACATCTATACAAGGTATCGAACTCCCCTTGGATCGGCTAATTTTGGCACTGGCCCAGTGCCCATCACTGGAAGATATTACTGTTTCCGTGTTGACGCCGCAGAGGAACGATGCCAGTTGGGTGCTTGAAGGAGAGAGACGAACCACCCTACCACGACTTCGGTCCGCCAGCTTCGTCTTCGAGCCCTTTTCACCTCGGATCCGCGTCCTCGGCCGATTATCACTCCCCAGACTATCAAAATTATATATCTTGTCAGCCCGTGGAAATTTCTTCATCTCATCACAAGACCTTCGGGATTTTCTCCTCGAATCACGCTGCTTGCTATTCCACTGCTAGGGCAACTGGAGAGTTTGGAGATTACCGTTGGATTGACTAATCAGTTCTTTGGGGAGCTCTTACAGTCCTTCAATCCCGCAACGGGAGCATTCGACCTACTACCTGGCCTCCGTAATTTCTCAACACCCATCAGTACCTATTTTCGTAATGGGATCACCAGACTTCAGCCGCAGGTGAGGATCACAGATCCTCCTGTACTATTATGATCCCTCGTTCGGTTCCTCCCGCATATCAGGCTTTTTGAAAGCGCACTGTAGGTAGACCTATCGACATGTTCCATGCTTTTCCCCCCACAATTATGCATAGTAGTATATCTTGTCTGGGGCAAGATATAGCGACTAGGATGTCAAATTGCCATAATTATTAAGTATCAATACCATTTACTACTCGAGCTCACCACGCTTCACCATGGCCCAGCTCTGACTCTTTCAAAGTTGTACCGCGACTCCGATTTCGGCTACAAAAAAAAGAGAAAAACTCTGGATGCCCCACATCTCTTCCCAACCTGACTCATTTTTAGGGAATCGAAATGACGCAGAAGCGATGTCATTCCCAATCATATAACCGATTGGTTACCACATATGTTACCCTCCTCTTGATTTCGACGCTCCAGCCTCTATGTCTATTGCCACTCTCTCCAAAAATTCCACAGGGTTTTAGCGCTCGTTGAGCCCATCGTCAATGACCTTGCTCAAGCAGCGCTGGCCGATATGCGGAAGGTTACCTATTCCCCTCTTGACCCCAAATTGTTCGATATCGTGCTATCAGGACGAATTACGGAATCTCACAAATTCAATGGAACAATTCAATGAAGCCACGGCCGATATCCACCATATATTTTCTGCTGGAGTTGGGGGGTGTTGTCTGACCATCGACAAGGAGTTTATTGCTGGGCGGCAGCAGCTAAGGAAACAGAAACATTTTCATATCACCCTTTCGTACAACGATATCCACGAAATTGACAAAGGGCTAGCATCCCTTTTTTCAGGACAACTTCATCCTTCATACAGCCCCGAATTTCTTGATCACACTCCCTTCACTTTATCTAGCTGCCGCACGAGCAAATATAAAGACTGCCCTGCGTTTCGATCCCAAATGAATGGGTAGAGCTGTACCCCCATCAATTGTACTGAGTCTCACACAATAGAATCAATATATATATCGCAATAATACTACCCTAGTTGAGAATCTTTTCGCAATAGAAAATTATTTAGAGTGAATGGATGTGATCCGGCCAACCTGGGCACAGATATGAGGTCATTTGAAGCCTACGCCCAGCCTGCCCGAGGATTTTTCACTCCGAGGCAGTGACGCTTCATTTACAACGAAAAATGAAATGGGCATCTTTAAATGTCTGCTAGCGTAGCTTTCGTTCTTAAAATTAAAGCACTCATCATTAATTGAGAAAATTGGCGCATGACAGCGGGGCCCAAAGAAGGTTTGGGACGGTTTGGCTCCAAGTCACCAAAGATATTGTAGTCTGCCTCCGGGTTAGGCGTTTGCCCATGAACGCGTTGGTTGGGTCGTGCTGGAGGGATGGGGAATGTGAGAAAGAAAAAGGCCAACACGTGGAAATTGGCGAAAAGATTTTTGATGTGCCTTGTCTACAACGACGCCAGCTGAGCTTTCCTCAGCGTTGAGAGGCCTCTGTTGGGAACTGTATACCCTCCATTATCGTATACCTCCTTTCACTTTTCTATTGTTGCACGTCGCCCGCCATGGCCAATAAGCGTCGCGACCCTCTACCCCACCTTAATATCACCCAGAACCTCCATATGCAGCAGCCTAATCACGCCTTATACTCCCCAGCTTTGCCGACAAGTCTCCAGCAAAGCTTCCATCCAGCGTTTCCAATGGGCAACCCGCTGCAAACCCCCATGCAGTCTTTCTTTGCACCCCAAATACCAGGAGCACCCGGCCGCCCTACCCATCATGCCCACCAAGCCAGTATTCAGCTTGCTGCCGCGGGAATCCACCCGCCCAACCTCATAACCCCTGTCGCTACTCATTTTCCTCGGCCTTCCATGATGCTTGGCCCCGGTGGTGGGCAGCCACAAGCACCCTCGCACCCCTTTCCTAATCGCAATAGGCGTCAATTGAGCATTGGCGGTCCACCAAAGGCCGTTCTGGGCGGTCCTATACGCAAGGTCAGCCCCATGCCTGGTTCCGTCAGTCCGGCCCCCAGTTCAGCAGTTGCACCCATACCTCAAAAGACGAAGAAAGTGATTGTCAATTTACCCAAAGAATCAGCAGTTAGTGATGCTGGCGAGCCCGCGACGCGTCCATCATGGGCTCGATCACCACTCGCGAATGAATTTGTGTTTATAGACATGCCGGTCGTCCCGGTGGATACGACCACCGCGGAATCTTATCCTCCGGATGCATGGAGGCTTGAACTGCCTAATTCCATTGACGTCTATCTTCCAGGAAAGGTATGTGTGCCACTTCTTTCACAACGTTTTGGGGTTTATCATTTCATAAAAATAGCTCGCCTGGGACGCTCTAAAGCAACAGAGTATCGAGGAGAAGTTGGAGAAATTGGGCGTAGAGCGTGGATCGGGAAGTAATCCCCCATTCATTCACGCACCCCATGCCCGGGCGGCCTCGGTATGCCAACTCATGCTCTACACGTGTTCTTCGTATTGATATCACACCCTTAGATATCTTCCCCTGCGGATCCGGCCCTGTTGTTGTTTAAACTTAACAAACTTCATCAAGCCCAAGAATCCGACTCGCCAGGGAACAATTCTCTACCTCTATCACCTCAGCCACCCTTCTCATTTGGGGGGCTCTCACCCTCACCCAACCGCGGCCCGCGATTTGTCACGAACCACCACGGACACACCATGTCTCTTGCTCAAGCACCTTCTTATCAGTCTTCGCATTACTCTGCTTCGCCTTCGCCCTTTAATCCTTTCGGCGCCCACTCTATTCTAGGAACTGAATCTGTTGCAGAGAGTCAGGCTTCCGATTCTTCTTTTATGCAAGCAGATGCTATCTACGCCCCACAAGGCCGAGTTCCCATGGCTGCTCCTTCCTTTGCACCTCCAACCCTATCCGCCAATGCTGGGAATATCGACTTCATTCGTGGATTTGGGCTGGATATTCCGTTGGAGTCCGAAGAAGAGGAAGAGGAGGCGGAAGAAGAACGTCGCACCGAGCAGTCCGATGGTGAAGGCGATGAAGGCGATGTTACGCAGGATACGGAGTTGGACGAAAAGTATAACGACGGGGTTGCAGACGTGGATGACGGCACAACAACGGCACCACAGAGTCGGTTACATTCTCGCCATGTTTCGAAACTCTCCGCGGCTTTGTCTCTACGTTCCGTTGGTGGGAATTTCCAAGCACAATTCCCCAGTGCTGCCGAGGAAGCCGAACAGCGCGAAGAGGAACGAGACGCTGATGAACGCTCGGAGGAGGATGAAAAAGAGAATCAACCACCTCAGAATTTGGACTTGGATCCTGTTGAGGAATGGACAGGCTCAGAAGATTTGTACATGGATACGTCGGATGACGAAGTGAGTATCTTGTTACATGTATGTGATAAGAGGTGTCTGATCTGTTTTGTAGAGTATTGGTGAATGGTCCAACCCATCCGACGAAGAAAAAGCCCGACAACAACGCGTTGAACGTCGCATGCGACGCCGAGTTGCACAACAGCAAGTCGATCAACCTCGACGCATCCCCAACTTTCCCCGACCTCCAGAAAATGCCTTGGGATTCCTTTCTCACAGAGAAGCAGATATTATATCAAATCCCAGCGAGGAACACCTGCCACTTGGTCATCGTGCAGAATTTCTTGGTGTTGCCACAGAACAGTATCACCCGGAATCGCCTTCAATTCATGGCCCGCTGGCCTCTCTCACCATGCCTCTCCCACATTCTCGTATTGGGTCGAGTCAGTATTCTCCTCACGACCCAGCAATGGCACATTCCCGCCAGGGATCTGGTCCTTTTGTTTATCCAGGCTTAGGCATGCACCAATCCACATCCTCAACTGGCCGCAAGGATTCTCTGAACCCATTCGCCAAACCCTTCGTCTTTGGAGCTCCTCGAGATTCCTCTGGTTCATCATGGCACCGTTTGGCTGAGCAGCCGAACCCCCCCTCGATGCCCGTTCCGAGCACGTCGTATGTGCAAACTCATTCACGCCTACCTTCTCTTGGCAAGCCTCTCAATGTCTCTGCTCCGGAGTTCAAACCCGGTGGATTTAGCTTCCACCTGCCTGGTGCACCTCAAATGCCAGCTCCGGCGCTTGGGTTCCCACAACCACAACCACACCCCGTGGAACCTGTCGTCTCAGTGGAATCATCGCCTTTCAAGGTTCAAGGGAGGGAGAAGAGGCAGCGTCGTGGATCGAGTGCCTCGATGGAGGAGGGCGATAGCATGTCTTCGTTCAAGTTCCCAATGAAATTGGATTCCTCGTCACCTCAAGCCATGATTCGTCGCCGTCGTTCCAGCTCGTTCTCGCATTCTGATACTCAGCATGAGCTCGACCCATCCGCTCAACCATTCACGTTTGCAGGCTTCTCTGCTGTGGCTAAAACCATACCTTGGATGCCGCTGGAACAGGATGAGGCTCAAGTGGATCCGACACACGCCAACGGGGAGGAGACGCCTAACGACTCGATCACTGCCAAGGCGGACAACAGCGACGCCCGGGTCGCTGAGGACGAAGATGAAGAACTCGTTGCCCCGCCTGTGGCGAAGCAGAAGCGTGCGCCGATACCTTTGGACTTTAAGCATCCCGTTTCGAGCAACACGGTACCTGCTGGGTTGTTCAAAGCGTTAGTAAGCAATGGCGATCCTGACCGCACAAGAAGAAGTGTCCGTTCGCGTCTTAGTTCACGGGAGACTTTCGAACATATGCATCGTCCGTCTATGGACGACGACGATGTGGCGTTGATCGCGAGGAACCCGCGTGGGAGGCTCGTCACCGATCCTGGTGAGAGGCCGAGTCCGGACAATGATGATGTCTTTGGTTCGATTCGACATTCTCGTCGGCGCTCGTCGCTTCCTGACGCTCTTCATGATCATGAGTCGTCTCGTTCGTTGGAAGGGATGTCTGTTCTTCCTCAAGATCTCTCTACACGCATGTCGCTGCATCACTTGGAAACATCCATCACTCAAGTGCTCGATGAGCGGTTCGCGGAACTTGGTAGACAATTGTCGCACAAAGAGCAGCAAAATGGTGGTGCTGGTATATCTTTATCAACCGAGTCGATGATGGCGGACGTTATTTCCTTGTTCCGTACCCAATTGCAAGAGTCGGCCACCCGCAGCATGGAAGATAGCCAAATGGACGCAAGAGGTGAACTGGACTTCCAGATGATCAAAGATGTTGTGGAAGGCGGGCACAAAGAGCTAATCTCTGTCGTCCAGCGGGAAATTCACCGGGTCACCCAACACCTCCCCACCAGTTATGCAGCAAATGTATCTCAGGATATGGTGCCCGTTGTTGAACAAGTTGGCAACAGGACTATCAATGCCGTCGTTGAAGCTATTTCGGAACTTGCAGCGCGTCAAGAAGCCGTGGCCCTAAATAATCCCGCTCGTGAAGACGACCTCATCGTCGACAAGCTCGTTAACGTCTTGTCACCCATGATAGATTCCCTACAGGCTGACCCTATCGATTACGACTTCCTCACAAGAGAATTAACCCAAGCCGTCAAGCCCCACATTTCGCAACTTATCGACCTTGCTTCTGATAAACGCGAGACAGCGAACCTCATCGTTGACAGGATTCTCCCCCTCCTGCCCTCGTTGAAGAACGTGTCCATAGATACCGATGCCATAACTATGAAGCTCATTACAGAGGTTCGCCGCGCCATTGCTCCCATCGACGCGTTCGAGATCAAAGAGCAGGTGGCGGACCTTGTTGTGGAGCGGTTGGATTCCCGACTTGCTGTGCGCGACAAGGCGTTCAATGTGGATATCGTGACATCGAGAGTTACGGATAGTGTTTCCAACCTGCTGGATAATCTCTACACGGTTCCAGCGGCCTTGGATCAACTGGCTACCTCTCAGAAGGCTCTCGACGAAAAGCAAGATAGTTATAATCAGTCTCAAACTCAAATTGTGTCGTCTATCAGCGAGCTTCCCGGCAAAGTTGGGTCACAGTTTGAGGAGGTTATTGCGGTTCAGAAGGATATTTTAAGGAAGCTCAACGAACCAACACCTGCCGTCGAAACTGACTCGAATATCCCTGTGATCAAGGCCGTCATTGAAGCCATTTCTTTGGACCAGAAGAAGCTCAGCCACCAAAATGAAGCCATGCTTTCGCAGACCAAAACTCTTCTGGACAAGATTAACACCCTTCCTGAAAATTTCTCAACTACTGCCAACAGCCTCCAAAATGCGTTAGCAGACGTCGTTACGTCACGCGACAACTCGAAGCGCGACCTGGAGGAGCTTCGTAAACTCAATACGGAGTATCAGGTTCAATTGACCAAAGCCCGAGGGTCTCATGGCCAGGTTCGCGTTGAGAAGGACGTGTTGGTCGAGAAGCTTGCTATCGTGGAGGCTGATCGCGATCGCTTGCGCGCGCAGATGACAGAATTGCAGGCGAAAGTGACAGAAACCGGCACTTTGGAAGCTCGTAATTCACAGCTGGAGGAAGCACTTGCCAAGGCCCTTGCTCGTCTACAGTCCGCTGACGTAGCCACCCAGGTCAACCAGCGCAGCATCGCGGACTTGGAGAAGGCAAATAAGGAGCTTATTGTCGAGAAGCAGAAACTGCAGTCTAGGGTTAGTTTATTAACGTGTTCTTCCATTCATTAAAAATGCTAATGTCATTTAACAGGTCGACTCCTTGGGAGTGGAGGTCGAATTCGCTTACAGAGAGCGGGAGAATGCATCAAAAGCTCTCGACACCCTTCAAACGCAGCACAAACAGGTCCTAGATCAGCAAAGCAATTGGGAAGCCCTGACTGCTGCCACGGAGAAAATGAATCTGGTGTTCAACCTCCTCGACAATGCGGAGAGTGAAGAGCAGAAGGAACTTGGAGTCCTTCGTGCCCGCAACAAGGCTCTTGAGGACGAAAATGGATCGGTGCTAAAGCGCTTCAAGGAGTTCGATACCAAGCTTGCGAATAGCGATAGATCTGCAGCGGCCGCACGTCAGAGCCTCACGCAGGCACAACAGCGGTCTTCGGAGTGGGAACGTCGCGCAAAGGAATATGAAGGACAGCTCGAACTCGTGCAAACGAAATATGAGCAATCGGAGCAAACTCAATCTCAACTCGATGCCGATTTCTCTATTCTCAAACAGCAACTTGAAGAACAGGAAGCTGACAACCGATTACTCAAGGTAAATTGGGTTCATGTTATTCAATTTGACCACCGATTAATCTCATTAATTTTACCTTATCAGGATCGGGAAAACAAGTCGCGAGATCAGATAACGGCCCTCGAGTCTAAATGCGTTCTCTTGCAAACTGAACTCGAGAAAGCGAGTACTCGGAAATTATCCGCATTGCCAGCACCTTTCCGGCCACGGACAAATGGCAACAGCCACCCACCCCCTCGCCCCGATTCACGCGCCAGCACTATTTATGAGCCTCGCGGCGATACTCCCGCCCGCAGCATTAACTCATATTCTAGTCCTCGCAGCGTCGTTTCGACCCAAGCACCGGAAACATCTGTTTGGGACTCAATGCACGCACCTAGTCAGAGCAAGTGGGCGGCACCTATTCCAACGCCTGTTGCACGATACTCCCATCTCCCACCATCAACGCCAAAAGCTCACCGACCTTCCTACAATCAGTATCAACGAGGACCATCCCCGACCCCAAGCACGGTTTCTGTTACGCCGACCCAAGGTGATGACGGTTGGTGGCAATAATCTCTCCCCAATATATGCTATCGATATTCCATTCATTTCTGGTTCTCATCTGGCACACGGTACCCAACATAATCTACGCACATAACATTTTCTTGCATATACACATTCCTTTAGTTTCTTCTGGTCTACGACACTCCTTCAGCCTTAATCCATTGTCTTTCGCTATCCTTCTCATTTCATTCTGGTCTTTCATTCATTCATAAGCCGGCTTCTGGCGGAACCTGTATATATACCCTCATTTACCATTCGTACTACCTTGTACACTCGGGGATAGATTGCAATTAACAACGTGAATCTACATCGAACAATAAGCAAATTTAAAGCAAAAAACCCAATGATGTAGCCAAAAATTGTGCATTCAAGGGATGGGCTTTGGAGACGGAGAAGTGCTTGTATTTGAGCCCGTCGTTGATGAAAATATCCATTGTTGAACAGCAAGTGTCGCCTCTTGTGGGTCCTTTGGGAGTCTGTACAAACTTGAGCATGAAAATCCGATATTGAGAGCTGGACAAGACTTACTTGATCTTTGGTAACCACCGTCCACCCACTTTCTCAAAGAATCTTGGTACGTACACTTCTCCTGTCTCCTCTCGCTGTCTTCTCTGCTCTCTCTGGGCATCTTCCACTGCTGTCTTTGCCACAGTCGCCCGTTCCATGTCTTTCGAGATGATCGCCTCGGTTAAATCAGACCATAATCTTCTCGATTCATTGGGTTCTTGTTGATCCTCTGGTGGAACCCACTTGGGTGATACACTCTGGCCATCCTTGACAGCATCGAATAGCACACGCTTCTGTCCAGTCTGTTCCCATGCTTTAACTCCTCTCGTCGGTGTTAATTGGACGACATGGCTGACCTTATGGTTCTTAATTTCCATGACATGACTCCACCTGCCCGTTACTTCTCCAACATCTGACGAATTCTTGCGTACGCGACCAGTAAGCGCGTTGTAAACTCCAGAAAAGAAGCCCTAGATCGTTAGCGTAAGTGTCGTGTCCAGGAGACCAAAGAAAAGAAACCATGACAGTAGGAACCTTTGTCTTGAATTCTAAGTCACAATAAAGTCCGTGTTTCTCGTTCTTCGCTATACATGTATCCCCCAGCTCCAGCACCATTTTTCCGAACAGGATCCCTCGAGCGTACATGTTGGGCATCGTGATCACATATTCTGTCGTCCATGAGGGAAGTTGAAAAAACCTGTGAAGATACTGATGGAGATCAAGGACTACGTACCCCCATCTTCAGGTTTTCCAAGCAGCGTTACTCGGTTTTCACCTTCCATTGTAGTGGACACGCTGTTTCCGAGGAACTTGGACTTGGGTCGGAGTTCCCCTATAATGCTCACATGGTTGGCAGGTGTGATGTAGAAGAAAGCAGAGATTGGGGGGTGATGAGATACTGGGTAGGAAGATAGGTTCAGACGTATAAAAGCAGGCGTTGTTCCGTGAAGCGTACCTTGTTCAGATATGTAGAATCCTTGCGTTCCATTGGGATAGTCGTATCTACACCGGAAAAATTCTCCAAGGACAGGGTTGTATCTGTAAGCGCAGCTGGTGTTGGGCGCTGCCATGGATATGACTACTTTGGACTCACGGCTTCTTCACCCCTTTGGGTTTGATATGCCACCCAGCGAGATAATACTGCAGAACTCGAATGAAGCGCTCTTCCGGATCATCGAACCCTTCGGCGCTGGATAGGTTGAATTAGAGTTACTTCGAGAGATGGTGGTTGGCGAAGAAGACTTGCCCGAAGATAAGGTCGGGGTGAGACATGAAATCGGTGATCCTCTCGAGCATGCTCCGGGGCTCGAGAACGAATGTTGGGAATGTGACCTTTGATAGGTCCATTCCAACTCTGGATATAGGTAGCCAAGTTCAGACAACGAGTACGGAGCCGAAATAAAATTGTATGGGTAAGCTTGCCTTAGCTGAGAGATCAAGGAGGCGATAATGGAGCCCTCATTGTCATCGCTGCATTCTGCGTCAAGATCAAAGAAAGACATTGGACTGAGAGGTGGATTACGAACAGGATTGAAGTATCATCCGGCTCAGTGTCTGAGGGCGGCTTGTCATCGCCTGTTTCCGAGAGAGGCCCACGAGGCTTGACGACCCGATTAAACGTGGTCCCAGCCTGGCTAAATAAACCCATCATGGTGGGTGCTCAAGTAGAAAGCGAGAAAATCACGGTCTTGGGTGGAGTGATCAGAAGAGAGAATGATAACCCGAGCAATTTTGATGTCATTACTACTCTCGTGATCTATCTTATTAAAACACGATCTTGGTAGGACCTTTGGGAACGGGGATGTCGTCTCGGAAAAATGCCCCATACGCACTGTGCTCCTTCTTCTTGATCGTCATGGGGAACTTCTTCAGGCCCTCATAGTCAAATCCTCCCTCTCTGAGTACCCGGGCAAATTCTCCAGCCAGCGCCCGCTCATGCTGGTTTCCGGTGAAGAATGTAATCGACTTACCACTCTTCCCACCCCGGCCTACACACATGACAAAAATAAGCATCTAGCTCTCTCCAAAATATAATGGTTCACACCTGTACGCCCAATTCGGTGGATGTAATCCTCGATCGTCAATGGGAATGTATAATTCACGACAGCTCCAACATTCGGGATATCCAATCCACGCGCAGCCACATCTGTCGCAACCATCAGGCCGGTTGTTCCATTCTTGAAGTTCTCGAGCGTTTGCATTCTCTGAGGCTGCGACAAGTCACCATGGATGGAGCCCACCGAGTACCCTTGCCTGGCCAACATCTGTTCCACTCGGGATGCTTCCTTTTTATAGAGAGCAAATATGAGAATTCTGGATTCTGCAGCTCCATTTGTTGTTGTCTTTTTGTGCGCCAGAGATCTCAGCACGGCAAGGAGACGTTGGCTATCGTGAGGATATTAGGCAGTTGATTTACATTGGAACGAATAGCGACCCACTCTTTTGACCGCTCGTCGTCAAACACTTCTACACTCTGCTCCACGCGACTGTTTGCCGTCAAGTCGTCGCTTCCAACCGTGACTCTGACGGGACTGCGCTGGAATGTACTGGCAAGCCGTCGGACTGCTTCTGGCCACGTAGCGCTAACTGTAGACCTTGATATTAGCACCAACGAAATAAAATGATATCTTTGGGGATAGCCTACACATCATCGTCTGGCGTTCCGCAGAAGGTTTTGTACTTGAAATGATGTTACGAATATCATTCTCAAACCCTTTGTCCAACATGCGATCGGCTTCGTCCAGGACGAGATAGTTTACCCTGCACGCAAAATTCGTCAGTTGTCGAGCATCGGAGCGACACCGAAAGAAACCCACTCGCTGAGATCGCAAGCTCCCTCTTGCATCAGATCCAATATTCGTCCTGGAGTACCGACGATAATACGGGTGGTCAGTCCATCTTTAACCTTGTTGGCGTTCTTGAGCATCTTGACTTGCGGGTCCTTTGGAACACCGCCAAAAACAGCAACACTTGCGATGCCGAATGGCTTTCCCAATGCTGAAAGCGTATCATGGGTTTGAATTGCCAACTCGCGCGTGGGGGCAACAACAAGGGTCGAAACAGTAGACTTTCCTGACTTGGAGGAGTTTTTGCTTTCAGAGTTGATGAGGCGAACGAGGGCAGGGATTCCAAAGGCAAGGGTCTTGCCACTTCCTGTTTCTGCTATACCTACAACATCGCGGCCTTCCAATGCAGGCGGCCAGGTGCATGCCTGGATCGGTGTTGGCTCTTTGAACCCGGCAAACGTTGAACTCAGTTCTGCCGGAACATGGAGTTGTGAGAAGTTGACAACGGGGGTGACACTCGGTACGTCCGGGGGAGTGTGAATGGTGATGGAGTGTTTTGCGAGAAAAGCAGAGGCCTCTGCAGGTGTTGTAGGGGCAATTGTGGTTGTGGATTTAGGAGCGGGAGAGGCAGCCTTTGAGGGGGCAAATGAGGATTCGGCGGACGTTGAGGGACCGGAGGAAGTTTCTCCTTTTCTCCGTTTCCTCTTCTCTTTTTTTTCTTTTTTAGATTCGGAGGGAAGAGCTTCAGCTACTTGAACCTCCTCCGCATCCTCGCGCTTTCTCTTCTTTTTCTTCTTCTTTTCTCCCTCTTCCGAAACAGGCGCAGAAGCTACGTTTATGTGGGGTGAAAATTAACTGTTAAATCAATGAAGATACACTCACTTTCTACATCAACCGGCATAGATTCTCTTTCCTCGCTGTATTTCTTCTTTTTCTTCTTCGCCTTTTCGGAATGGGCAACCTCAGGTTCTACGAGTAGATTTAGTTCTTGAACCATCTTTAAGATAGCACCGGACATACCCGCAGGGTCCACAGAGTCCACAACCATTGCATTTGGCTCTAATTCAGCCTCAAGGTGTTGGGCTTCATCCTCCGCCTTTTTGCGCTTCTTCTTTTTCCTCCTCTTTTCGGAGTCGTCTAATGTCGTTTCTGATTGTATATCCATTCAATTTGGATAATATGAGAGAGGGCGTAATGTACAAACATACCTCCGGAATCTACAACCATTGCAGGTTGCTCCAAGCTGGCCTCCAATGCGCCTTCCGAAGACTTCTTGCTTTTCTTCTTCTTCTCCTTCTTTTTCTCTCCATTTTCTATGGAGTCGTCTATTGGAACTGTTTCATACCAAAACTTTATGAATGAGCGCCTCGCCAACCACAATTCTACAACGACTCACTGATATCCTCTATGGGCAGTTCAGTGGTCGTTACATCTTCCGCGTGTACAGCCTTCTCTTTAGATTGGACGTTTTTGGATTTCTTGACTTTCTGAAATATTGTATCGCCTGACATTGTGTCTAGGGAAGGTATAGACCGTGTCCTCGTTGAACTTGTGATCGAAGAATCGTTGATCGTGAAAAAAATATGATATTGCCTTTTTGGGCGAACTCTATATTCGACGCAACCGCCAAGTATCCGTATGGTCAACACTAAGCGGCGCTCAACGAGAATGATTTCTAAAAGAATCAGGGTTTATGTACTAAGTAAGCCTGATGTGACCGATAGAGTTTTTGCGGTCGGGAGAAGTTTCAAGAACGGGGTAATCTATATAGTAAGGAGATCTTTGTAACGAAGCCAAGCAACCAAGTACTACGAGGCAATGCTTACTTGATGCTAGAGGCGATGCGAATTTCAAGACCAGCTGCGCCGCAGTTGGCGAGAGCATCCGCCCTGCATGGACCTAAGAAGTTGGATCACCCCAAGTGGATGTGGTTGATGTTTGCAGAATCTGGGCCAACGAAAAATATTCACAAGAGGCCTAAATGATTGCTAAACCAGCTGAAAAGATCAAGAAAAGATGGTCATTGGCGGAAAGGGGACTCGGCTGAAGTAGTTATGTCAGCAAAAAGTATGTGGCAACAAGCCAGTGGAGTGGAACGTTCTGTATCAACAAAAGACACAACGAACTCGAGTCTTTTTTTCCTCCTTTTCCTTTACATCCGTTTTCTAGACGGCCTTTTGTGGCCTCGTCGACTATTCTTATAATAATTGTTTGACCCGCAGGTGAGTCTGTCCGGCACAGCTGACTAACGCCAAGGATATTGATTTCTAGTCCGGCTATTTTACCTCTCGTCTCCTACCACACCTCCCCCCAGGCGGTTTCTTTCCTATGCATCTATTCCACTCCTTATTCGCGCTGGTCGTCCTCTTTATCTCATGGACACATCCAATTAATGGTAACGCTCAGCCACCTGGTTCCTGACATTACGTTCTGACATTGCGATCACAGCCCATAGTGCTCCTGCCAGGCCACTGAAGAGAGTCGTTAACCCATCTACCCTTTCCCTCGAAATTCTGCCACGAAATCGGTACTACTCTTCCCCTTCAAATCTGAGCAAACGACAGCCTCCGCCGGCGCCAAATACCTTGCGCTATGACGACTCGTTCCGACTAATTCTATCTGCTTATAATGAGACGTTTCACCTCCATCTACGCCCTAATGACCATCTTATCCACCCTGCCGCACGTATTAGTTACTATACCACAACATCGGAAGGAAAGGAAGTTCTTACCCACACCAAGCCTCTGCTACGGGAGTCTGTCAAGGCTTATCTCGGGGAGGTGATCGCAGCCGACCACTCTCCTGCTCGCATGCGCGAGGACGCTGCTGGGGTGATTCCCAAGAAGCACCCCAAAGATCTCGGCTGGGCTCGAATCATGGTTCACCAGCAAGGGAATAGCAACGACGGGGTTCCGCCTGTGTTCGAGGGTGCCTTCTCTGCTCGCGGGGTCATATACCATATTATGACCAAAGACAACTACTTGCGCAACAAACAGGAACTCGACCCCCTCCTCACGGAACCCGTCGACGATACTGATGCGTCCTTGGTCATCTGGAGGGAATCTGATGTCATGACTCTCAAAGAGGAACATTTCGCCAAGACCGGTGTAATGTTCCCTACGGAGAAGGTCACCACCCCCCAGTCGTGCGGTCACGATAGACTAGACTACAACGATCCGAACCAGAACCCTATGCTTCGGGCTTCCGTGCAACCGCCATGGACAAGTTATCTTCTCAACCCACTCCCCAATGGATCCTTGTACAAAAGGGATGACGCACCAGCAGGAAACGGTGGAATGGGATCAAAGTTAGTTTGTTTTATATTAATGGCTTTTAATTGACATATCTGTCCATGCAGTTTCGTTAATTCCATTGGCTCAACGGAAGGATGTCCGACAACGCAGAAAGTGGTATGTTTTATGAGTTCTGGTTGCTTGATTAACTTCCTGACCTCGCAAAGATCTACATGGGTGTGGCCGCCGATTGCACTTATGTTTCTACATACAATGGGCAAGAGAACGCCACTTCGCAAATTCTAAACAATTGGAACTCTGCAAGTGCTCTGTACAAGGTATGTTTCAAAGGCGCCGTTCTATTGGGCCTAGCACTGATCGCTATACATGTGATAGAGTAGCTTCAATGTCAGTCTTGGTATCGCCGAACTCCAGGTTCGAAGCGCCGTGTAAGAAATTTTATCCTTGAAAATGGTCGGTTTCACGAACTTGAATCCTAGTTGCCCGTCAACCGTAGATTCTGCAAACCCCTGGAACGTACCCTGCAGCAGTGCGGAACTAGATAACCGGCTTTCGATCTTTTCTCAATGGAGAGGCAACAAGGGTGATGATGGTATTGGCTTGTGGCATTTGATGAGTGGTTGTCCCACAGGATCAGAAGTTGGGATTGCCTGGCTTGCAACACTGTACGTATCGAAAGCTTCTATCTCGCCGTTTGCTGATCCCTATTACAGATGTCAGCAAGATGCTACGGGAAGTAATCCTTCCATTGTTTCAGGAACAGCCGTATCCACTGCTGGACGCACGGAATGGCAAGTCGTTGCCCATGAGATCGGTCATAATTTTGGTGCAATCGTGAGTAATGCTGTATCGCCTTTTGGTTTAAGATTTAATGATTCATCTCGTCTTATAGCACGATGTGAGTTCTCCAGGTGGCGTCATATCCATCGCGATCTAATTCATCTCCAAATTCAGTGTGCCTCTGGTTGTACATTAAATTCATCGTGTTGCCCGCTCAGCTCAACCACATGTAGTGCTGACGCACGATTCATCATGAGCCCCGTTGCACAAGCTGGCGAGACAGTATTCTCACCCTGCAGTCTCGGAAATATCTGTGAGCCAACTCCGGCATACGCTTTTCCTGTTTCATCTGCTTATATGTATCCCAAGGTTCCGTGATGCAAGGCGTTCAAGGCTCGCGAGTGAACACAAGCTGTCTTGTAGATCCAGACCCATCTCGCCAGACCATATCTCTTCAGATGTGCGGAAATGGAATTGTCGAAAATGGCGAGGATTGCGACCCAGGCGTTGGGGCCACATCAACCTGCTGTGATGTCAACACATGCAAGTTCAGAAATAACGCAGTGTGCGATCCGGACAGCAGTCCTTGTTGTACATCTCAGTGCACGTTCGCACCAACAACACAGATCTGCCGCCCATCTCGCGACCCCAAATGTGATACTGCGGAACTTTGCACTGGCAATTCTTCTTCATGTCCAACAGATGTGATTTCACCAAACGGTGAGTGAAATCTCTATTTTCTGCATATGGGAACTTGCTCTCTGACGCACTCCCTTTCATAATTAAGGACAAAGTTGTGGGAGCAGTGGTCTGGCATGTGCTAGTGGCCAGTGCACGTCTATTGCTCGTAAGTCGTCCCTGTTCCCCTCTGGCTCTGGCTCATTATCAATTGATGGTTGTGATTAGAACAATGTCAGAGTGTCGGGGCCTCAATGGGTCTTAGGTCTGCCTGCCCTGACCGCAACGATCAGTCTTGTCAGATCTCATGTCAAGATCCCACGAATTCGGCAGCTTGCATCAGGTTGACCTCTCTGCTTATCGACGGATCTCCCTGTGGTATGTGCCGTTACATCTACCCAGCGCAATCTTGTTTATGTTAGCGATTATCGCACAGGCTTCGGGGGTACTTGCCTGTCCGGCAAATGCCAATCTGCTGGCTTCTTGGACACGGCCAAGGTATGTTTTCCGGGTTTCTTCGGAGAAGTACCCCTTGTTGATCGCGTTCCTGCTACAGGCATGGTATACGCAGAATCTACAGATATCTATTCCGGTCACCGTTGTTGCCGGATTGGTGGCTATTTTAATTCTCTGGTTTTTCATTCGAAGTAAGTTTGTTGATCTGAGGCTTTCGTGTGATAAAGAAACTTTGCTCATCCCTACATCTTTATCTATTTTTTTCTTCCTACTATCGACAGGCGTGAGACGCTGCTGCGGCAACCGAAAGGCACCGGCTTCTCGAGCGGTGCTCGTCACTCCACCGATGGGGAGGACGCTGGGACACGAGAGACTCGCTAGTTTTGAGACTCACGGGTATGACAGGAATGCTGATGGCTCACGCACTCTGGCAAGATCGAGGTAGGTCGATGATCCTCGGACATAATAACTACTGGCATAGCTTACTCACTTTCACCTCGCATCCAGTACGGCCTACACTCGCGTGCCTCCGACTGCACATGATCGCTCGCGGTCGGGTGAAGGCCCCAATATGAGGTACAATTACTCCGCCAATAACCGCATGGATTGGGTGGATGATAATGCGTATAATGGCCCACGACGATATTAGGGTTGCTGGCGTCAATGCGTTCGTAATAGACTTTGTTCGTTAGCTTGTTATACGGACTGCAGTGTACAATCTGTAAGGATTCTTTTCCCAGTCGAATTGCTCTCGGGATCCATTATATCTAATCTTTGCTCTTAATGTACTCGATTTTTTTTTTGACCTTGCACAAGTTTTGGACATGAATAATCTTAGGTTGTTTATGTAATTAGTTGCCAAGGGGGAGATCGTCATGCGAAGGATCGGTAATCTTGTTCATTTTCCCACCAACCCGCCTATGATCTCACTTGTTTTTACCATAGAGAATCGAGATGAGGTCGGAATGATTTTCATGGGTGTGTGATGGATAAACTCAGGACTTGAAGCTTGATCGGTCAGGAATAGAGTTCGTAAGGGGCCAGTTTTCGTGAAGTTCACGCAATTGGCGTCCTTGGGTTTATTTCCGCCGAGGTAAGAATTTACGCTGGACCCTGCAAGAGCGAGAAACTTGATGTATACAGTACAAGGTTCCTTCACGGAGTCCAAAACGGCAAAGAAGAAAATAGATGAGCCTGCAATGGTCATTGGGCCATTCGGATAAGTACCCGGTTTCTCGGGTTAGGTTTTTACTGAAGGCGTGAGGTAACGCCCTAATCATAGCATTGAAGAGGCTTACAACAGGCTTAACGGCACACATTAATCTGCCTTTGGAGCGGAAGAATGGAACATCCTCCGTGATCATCTGAGGTTCCATGAACCTGAGAGGAGCTAGACCGGCTATGGAAATGGTATGCTGCCTTTGTTGTCAATTTAAGGGTGGTGGAAGAAGAAGTGCTGGGGTAGCACAAAGATGCACATGGTGGAAAGCTTCGCAAAGGATTGAACTCGGTTCATTTATTTCGGGCTTCTTTCGAGCGAAGGGTGAGCCTACCGATGCGATGGTCCGAGTTAGCCCCATTGTCGTACATCTATCTAATCGCGTCATAGATGATTGTCAAAGACTCACCAATTTTTGTCTCTATGTGGGATTCACTCACTGGATGATGGGTTGATAACCCAATCTGTTATGCGAATATCGTGCGTGTCGTATTCATTACCAGGAAAAGGTAGTTATTTTTGGCCGTTTCTCAGTGTGTAATTTGGGTTCAAGGTACGGGGATGCCTGCAAAATTCCTATTCAAAACGATCAGGTAATCGGCGGGGAGTTCGTGAACGTCCGTAAATAGAGGGCAGAATGGAGGACAATGATACTTGCACATGGTTGACGGATTGTGGTTGATGGTAAAATGAATTAGAAATGTTGTTCCCGAAGAAAGCAATAAGATGCGCATTTTACAGATATGACAGGCTATTCGGGTGGTCTATCTCCATCAGATGTTGGTCTCTTCTCAAGAATCCCGTCTACAATGCCGAAATCCATTGCTTCTTGCGCTGTTCGTAGATTGAGCGCCCTGGCCACAATATTAACTCAAGGCAAACACGTACCAGTCATGTAATAGTCACGCTCTAGAGCCCGTTCTGACAATGTGGCGAGGATGTTAGCCTATTAAGAATCCAACGAGCTGAGAAAGACACTCACCGAACCGTGCGACGCCGTCGACTTGCGACTCTCCTTCTTTGTAGCAATGGCGCTGGTAAATGTTCGTCAATAATTGACGTATTCGTAGTATCTCCTTCGCATGGATGGCAATATCTGATGCCTGGCCCGAGGCACCACCGGAAGGTTCTGCATCGGGAATCAATGTGGCTCGGATAAGATGCAAGAAATAGTCGCATACGATGAATCATAATGCTGGCATTTGGCAGGCAGTGCCGTTTTCCTTTCTCGCCAGAAGCGAGAAGTAGAGACCCCATGGACGCGGCTAAGCCCAGACTGTAAGTGTGAATTGGAGATGAAACATACTAGTCAAGCCATCAATCAAAGGTTGAATAAAAAAGGTTTGACGGAAATTTCCACCTGCATCTGCACGCCAGTTAGGTGTGATCTGCGGTTTGGCTGTGCACAAACTCACTGTGTCATAAATCGCAAGCCCAGCAGTCACACTGCCGCCGGGAGAATTTATGTAGAGATGGATGGGTTTAGTTGAGTCCTCAGCTTCCAAGAAGAGTAGTTGGGCAACAATTAACGTCGAATCGGCGTCTCGTATCTATATTCTTGTTAAGCATTAGGCCAGGGCAAAAGAAAGCAGAGCGTACGGGTCCATGAAGCATTATTACGCGTTCTCTCAGGAGACGAGAAAAAATATCGTACGAACGCTCTCCTCTGCCCTATATAATGTTAGTTAATGTCGATATTTCATGAATAAATGACTAACTGTTTGTTCAATAACGATAGGTACAAGGTTTGCCGATGGTGGAGAACGCCACTGATCCTGAATTGACCGAATGGACTGGCCTGCAAGAGGGTGAAATAGTCTCCTTGACGCCTGCAAAGACCGACATCGAGTAGTGGAAACGATGGCTCGCAGTAACATGGCTGATGAGGGGAAGAAATTCTGCACGTGACAAACGCGTCAACAGAGAAAAGTTGGCAAACACACCGTGGCAAACTATCCTTGTCCTCGACTCTCCTACATGGCGGCAAGATTTCCATACTCACAGCGCTCGAAAGATGCTCCCATGGATTACCAATGGACTAATCGCAGCCCTGTGAAGCCTGTTTGGGCAGCTGGTGGTGACGAGCCAAGTACTCCTCGCAAACGTATGTGATATATCTCTTCATGTTGTCTCAAAGTTAGTAATTATTACTTCCACAAGGTTCCCATGACACCCTAAATCCACCTACTCCCTCACTGTCAAGCACCCCTCAACAGCCGACCTTTGGCACAAATCAGAATGTGCCCTTTCTGTTTCATCCGACATCGGTACCACAAACCCCACAGACTCATCCATGGGCACCGCCGCCACAGTTCTCACCCTCAAAAGCATTCCCTGAAGTCAAAGACGTTGACATGACAGAGGCAAGCCCATTTAGAGATGAGGATACTAAGGGAGAGGATTTTCCGACGAAGGAAAAAGAGCCCGACAACATTAGACCAGTGGCAACTGGGGGTCTTCGGCGTGTTTTTAAACAACGAACAAAACGACTGTACTCACGGCGACGACCGCGAGAACACGAAAACGACGAAGGGCTGAGTTCGGGTGCTGAAAGTGAAGACGATGAAGCTTTAACGCCAGTAACTCAGAACACCTCAAATCACTACACCCTCAATATGCCTGCGAATCCAGCTCCTCAATCAGACTTGCCCTACATTTTATTGGGGTGAGTCAAGTTCACTGCGATCGACGTCCATTGCTCACATTTTCGCAGCTACCTTCAGTTCTTCTTCAACCTTTCCTTGATTTTAATATTTCTATACCTTGCTGTGCAGTTTATTATTACTGTGCAAAAAGACGTGGAACATCGGATATCGGAATACTCTCAAGGTATGGTTATTTTGAAGTGCGGTGAGTTTACCAATCATTGACTGGCTCGAAGACATCATTCAGGAGATTAGCATGTGTGCTATGCAGTATAGTGACAACCGATGTGCCCATCCGGATCCAATTCCGGCGATGATCCAGCAATGTTCCAATTGGGAGACGTGCATGAACCGTGATCCTGCCATTATTGGACGCGCCAAGGTTGGCGCCGAGCTGATCGCAGAAGTTGTAAACGGATTTGTCGAGCCCATCAGTTGGAAGACTCTGGTACGTTTGTACCGTAATAGGAAAATGATTGAATTAGGCTGACTACCCTGGAATAGATCTTCACACTGACCTCGCTGGCTTTTTTAACTGTGTTCATCAACGCCCTACTTTCGCTCTATCGTGCGAAGCACCAACCTATCACCGAGCCTGCACAGCATCGAGGCCAATCGTTTCCCATCACGCCCGCAACCCCGTTCCCTGCTCACCATTTCGGTTACCTCTCTCCGGCCCCCACGCCGAGCTGGGGTCGCTACCGGTCCGAACAAGACCTTGAGTCCCCCACAAGGCGGCGACGGCTCGAAGACGGAGGCGCCGCGAAAATCAAATAACCATCGATACCTGATTATTATGATGCATCTGTTAGGTACTTGCTCTGTTTTCATGGAACCTGAACAAAAATTACATTCCATAATGTATTCTTTGCTACTTATTAAGGTGAGCACAACAGCCCGATGTGCCTCTTGTTATTGATGAAATTTCAGATAATCACAGGCAAATGCCGTGCAGGGACAGGTGACAGCACTGCTCAGTGCTCAGTGCTTTCATTTAAATACCGGATTTTTCCGAACATCGTCATTCTCATTTAACCTCTTGACTGCGGATACTATTTCAGGCTTGACGATTGTTTGGAATCTGCTCAGGGCTCGGTCGGCTTTGAATGTGCATCACTGCGAAGTTTAGAAATAACCTTGCTCAGGATCTTGTTGCTTCAATCATCACCGCGTGAGTGGCCATGCTTGGGTTGCCAGATTCTTACAGAATCTTTGGACAGGGTGCAATTTCTTAATGCTTCAAGCGGCAATTAACAGGAACGGAGCAGCCTCATGTGAAGCCAGCCACATAGGGTTGCTAAGCCGGCTATGTTGGATTAGGATTCAAGCACTTGACCCCCTGGCGTTTCCCCACACAGAGCCTGATGGATCATGCCTTTCCGGACCCTGTTCCAAACATGCCTGAAAGAACGACCCAGAATGCTCAGGTCCCAACCTTTTCCTTCCTAACGACCATAGGACACCATACTGGTCACCTCTTTTTCCCCCGAGCTATCGATCATGCTGGTTCTGCCACTTATATATAGGTGAGAATTCGGAAAAGAAAACGCTTCTGGACGGGTATTTTAACCAAACTTTTTGAAGAGAATGTTTTCCGAGGATGATTCGATGGACTCCGAAGCACGGAATTTTCACAAATCAATTTCTCAGCACACGTCAGTTTGGGCGATGTTCATATGGCACCCCACGTTGGTTATCTAAATTATCGGTGTCAGTCATCCTGAATTGAACCAATGTTGCCGATGGAATGTCAGGGTCCGCCTGATCTGTCACAGGCCGTGCTTACCTTTATTTAAGTAAGCCACCGGAGACGAAAGAACTCGAGAACGGAGTTGATGCTTTTTACTGATTATCATGATTCTCTTCACAACATCAATATTTCAAGTGGAAGAAAGACCCAACGGGAACGGATGGGCGCTCCTTTCGGCGAGCAATGGAATTCCGGTGTTTGTGGAGGAACGACAGTGCATTTGAGCCCTGACCTTTTGTTCTGGGCATATAGGGTGTAATGTCCTGACAGCATGCAGTGTCGCTAGGTTATAATGATAACACACTTGCATATTCTTTCTCTATACATTCATAATCCCTTCAATCTTCTCTGGGCGCTCTTGCCTGGGTATCCACTCAACCCTAATATCTGGTGTCCCATCGTGCTCATGATCAGCTCGATCAAGCAATCTCGGTCCTCGGAGTCCTGAAACCGTATTTATCATCGCTACACTTTCCACTGGAATAGGAATGTCCAAATTGATCCATCTACCAGCTACATTCTAGTATAAATCTAGCCCTCCTTCTCGCCGCAAACAATAGGAAGCTAACTTGAAAGCAATTGAGTACATCCGATGTCCCTATGCCAAATGCCCTAAACCCCTTCATCCCGATTCCCAACGGGCTGACTGCTGATGTCACCCTTTACTCGTATTCTTTGAAGAGGCCGCTGATGCGGTCGCCGCCGCCTTCTCCTCTTCCTTTTTCTAGGTTAGGGGATCTCGAGTCAGAGTCTGAATGCTAGAGCCTCGTCGTAGTGATGTTCCTCACTTTCTGTTTTGCCCGAAGAGCCTCAGCATCTCTAATACAAGTTTTTTATTCCCATAAATTTCATCAAATGAACTGAGAACGAAGGGGGATTTACTCACTCCTCCTTGCGCTTCTGAAGGCTGCTCGCACTTTCCTTTGGCTTCTTTTGGTTGGCAAGCTTTTTCTGCGCCTTGAGGCGATCTTGTTCACGCTGATTTCCGCCTAGAGAACCAGAGAAGAGAGACATGGAACGTGAACTTGCCGTTTAGCGTATGGGAAGAGGAGGCATGGTGCAGAAGTATATTGGGAATCTCGGGCACTTACGAGTCATAATGAGCACGTAGCAAGGGCTGTTGTGGAGGTCAGAAGCCGATGACTGGCCAAGCTCCAAGGCTTAACCCAGGTCAATCAGAATTAGAGCGGAGTCTGTCGGAGCTAGAATTGACAAAATTAATTTCGCCGTTAGCACTGCTATACTCCGAACAGCGCTGATTTTGCTGATCGATGCTTCGCAGATGCTCCCTTCTGATGTTGAGTCGCAGCCGGAGAAAACATGGGTTCTGTGGTGGATTCCACATCACATCTCATCACATCCTCCCTTTTTTTAGGTTTTGTCCTGAAGGGATGATATCCACCGATCGTCGGATTATAGGAGGCCGCCACAATCAGGGTATATCATTGAGGAGACCGAGGTTGGTGGAACGGTGGATATCATGACCCTAAATCGAGATCCGGGAGATGCCAATTTAGTCATAAGCATTCCACGATCCAAATCAGATGGCGGTGGGCATAATTAGTCCGAAGTTTCGTCAACATGTGTCGTTACAAGGCGTTGAGGAATTTCGAAGGTGCAGGATGTAGTCATCGCATCACCACTTATTGATTCCAGAAGCCCATCCAACTACCGCAAGTGCTTCCGTCAAGAAAGAAAATAAGCTTGGGTCACCCGATTCGGGCTAAAATTTTGGGTTGTGCTCTAGCCTTTGTTTTTTCGGGCCGGGATCCTCAACGCCCATGATTCTGAATGTTATTGTCTGACTGACTCGCTTATGTGGGGATTTCTTCATGCTTCCCAAGTGGCCCCGCACTCAGAACTAAACAATAACGCACCCAGTACTCGCGACGTTACTAAATAATGGTCTATCGCGGTTGATTTCTTCAATTAGCCACAGTCTCATGTAGACGTAGATAGATGTCATATTGTAACAATTGTATAGGGTAAGTTGAATTTGAATTATTGGACGGCAACTTGGCGAAGGGCTTAGGGTTGGGTAGAAATATATTTCAGGTTCGGGTACTTAGAGAATTCAAGGACCAGAGTCCCGTTGACCCTTCCGAAAAAGACCCCCTGTATTTTAATTTTTGACATTTGAGTTGTCGCGCAGTTTTGGGTATTGTGAGATCAGAAATAAATGTGAATGTGTTGTATTGTATGTACTAAGTATGTATGTGGTGTCCGATCGGAGGATGTTGTGGAACGGATGCGGGGAATCTCGATTGATAAGATAAGATATGTACCTTGCCAAGACAGGGAATACGATGGGATCTGCACTACGATGTGATCGGGTTAAGGCTTCTGATAACGATCTACTGGGTTTGTGGCTGTCGATTAAGGTGTTTAACACCCACGCGAGTGACGTGGATCTAGATCAAGTAAGCGCCGCACGGAAACAATCTCAATCCGGCAAAACAAAGGCACGCGGCTGTTTCGTCAAAAAAAAACAGGAGAGATCCATCGTCACCTTGATCGCCATGATCGTGCGAGGAGCCGGTTGTTGGGCCCTGATCTCTCCCCCCATTATATATATCCAACGCACGCCACATCAGTCGCTCCTTTCGCCCCCACACTTCACCATGTCCCATCGACATCTCTCGCGCCAACCAGACCGCGACCTCCACCCCCACCAGCTCATCCACCACACACCCAACGGAGCACCCGCCGTTCCACCAACAGCCCCCAATGTCGCCGCCCAACCGCCTTCTATTATCCACAAACTCAATACTGCAAACGAGCAGACGTGGCTCCTCATAGGTGCGTTCATAAAGAAAAAAAAATCCACCCCTGCCTTCGCTCAGACTCCCCATCCAGGACGCGTGGCCGAACAAATGGGAGATCTTGAGCATGCACTTTCTGCGTACGAAAACGCCCTCCGGCACAATCCGACTTCCGTTTCTGGGCTGACACAGGTTGCGGGTATCGCTCGGATCAAAGAAAACTATCCAAAGGTAAGCTTGCCCTTTTCCGCGGATTCCAACCCTTTCAACTTTGGCTTTGTTTGCCTCCCGATACCATCTTTGCTTATGACGTCTTCTTTCCCAATTAGGCAGTCGATTTCTTCCAACGTGTCCTTGCAGTCGAGGAAGACAATGGCGAAATATGGAGTGCGCTAGGTATCAATTTTATCCACAAAAATAATATTCATAACTCACTGGCATCATTCAAGGGCACTGCTATCTTATGCAGGACGACCTGCAAAAGGCATACTCAGCATACCAGCAAGCGCTTTATCTCCTTCCAAACCCAAAGGTACTTTTTTTTTACCCTTGCCTTCTCCCATTGTTTACAAGCTTATTATTATTGATCCAGGAGGACCCAAAGCTTTGGTATGGAATCGGCATTCTCTACGACCGATATGGCTCCCTCGACCATGCTGAAGAGGCATTTGCCTCGGTCCTCCGCATGTGCAAAGGTGTGTCCCTTTTTACCCCCCCCCCCATCTCCAGAAGAGCACTCCTGATCGATTTTCCTTCAAGATTTGGAATTCGACAAGGAGAACGAGATTCTTTTCCGTCTTGGGATAATCTACAAACAGCAGGGCAAGTTCCAAGAGTCGCTGGATTGCTTCGACCACATCCTTCGCAATCCTCCAAGTCCACTCGCTCACGCGGACATTTGGTTCCAAATTGGGCATGTCTTTGAGCAACAGAAGAATGTAAGTTGTGTCCTTGCCACGTCTTTTTCAATAGTCTCTGATGACGATACATAGCACGTGCAAGCCAAGGACGCTTATGAACGCGTTGTCGAGGCCAACCCTGGTCATGCCAAAGTCCTGCAACAGCTTGGGTGGCTATACCATCAGGACGGCTCATCGTTCCAAAATCAGGAACTGGCAATCCAACACCTCACAAAAAGCCTCGAAGCCGGTAAGCTTACTTGTTGTTGACACATGCTCCGTTATTATAGCCACCCTAACTATTTCTCAAACTTCTAGATCCTTCAGACGCTCAAAGTTGGTACTTGCTTGGTCGGGCCTACATGGCCGGCCAAAAATACAACAAAGCCTACGAAGCGTATCAGCAAGCCGTGTACCGAGATGGGCGCAACCCCACATTTTGGTGCTCGATTGGCGTTCTCTACTTCCAAATCAACCAGTTCCGTGACGCCCTTGACGCTTATTCTCGTGCGATCAGAATAAACCCTTATATCTCGGAAGTCTGGTTCGATCTCGGAAGCCTCTACGAAAGTTGCAACAATCAAATCACCGACGCCATTGACGCCTACGCCCGCGCAAGCGAACTGGATCCCAGCAATGTTGCCATTGCTCAGCGGCTTCAGCTGCTCAAGACTGCGCAAGCTACTGGTGGTCAGCTGCCTGCTGCTCCGGGTCCTCAGGACGTCCACCCAACCGCTTATGCCAGCGCTGTCGTTCCTCCTCCTGGGCTCTCGGGACCGCCCCTGATGCTTCAGTCAAATAGCCATCGTCCTCCCTTCCGCTCAGAGTCTCGCGGACCTTCCAACGAGATTTCCTTGGGCCCTGGACCTGCAAATGCCCGTGGCTCCCCCCCTCCACCACCTTTCAGAGGAGGACCGCCACCACCCGTCATTCTTGACGAAAGCAGACACATGCCTTCGCATACGCCCCTTGCTCCTATGGAAGTCGATAGACCCCCTCATCATGGTGGTCGTGACTACCCTGCTCGCGATCAGGGTCGCGGTGGCCCCGTTGGACATCAAAGCTTACTCCTGCAACACCCTCTGCCTCCCCAAGATGATCATAGAAATGGACATCCCCATCATCCAGATCCATACTTCAACCGTGGTGCTCGGCCTCGCTCTCGTTCAATATCACCGGCCATTCAACACAGTGGCCGACCTCGATCTCCTTTGCCTGGCTTCCAAGGCTACCCGCCACAGGTCCGTCAACCTGTTGGCCCTGCGCAACCTAGCGTCATCCCTGCTCAGCGTGGTTCCCCTCACTCTTATCATCGTCGCGATCCTAGTCATCCAGACCAAGAGCAAGGATGGGACCGACGCGGTCCTCCCCCTGCCGACCACCGTGAATGGGAGAGAGACGATCGGCGACCCCGACATGGCGGTGAGTACATGCAGCATGGCACCCCCCAGTCATCCTTCTATCCACCCCCCCGGTCTCCTCGCGGATATAGCCCTCCAGAACCCTCACCACGAGGGGTTCACCCGACGAGGCACTGGGAAAGCAAACCTGCGCCTGGTGCTCCTTCTGTCCATCCTGCTTTCCGCGGTTCGCCTCCTCCGCCCCCCCAACAACCGCCTATGCATCATGAGCAGCCGAGGATGACAAGTCGGTACGATCCACGGAACGATGCCAGGGATCCCAGAGACTACGATATAGAACGCGGCGACAGCCGCAGCTATCCTGTTTCGCCTGACAGCATGCGCGCGACACGCAATGGTCCTGCTCATCTTGCGGCTGGAAGCCACTCGAGGACGTCGGAGAGCCCACTTGCCACGCCGCAGCTGGGAGACAAGCGTCGTCGGAAAGAGAGAGATGAAATGCAACAACCTCACCCTCACTCTCAAGGACCGCCACCGCCTCATCAACAGCTTCCGCCCCAATTTTCTCCTCAGGCGGCCGCATCCACTATGCCGGAACAGGTCCCAAAGAAGGAGCGAAGGAAGAGGGTCAATGGAAAGCGAAAGGAAGAGGAAGGAAGCGCGGAACGTCGAGGACCGGCTACATTCAAGATGAACCATAACTACTCCAAGGTACCTGGTTCTCCTGAGAACGGCTCGAATTCGGGATCTTCACGCTCTGTTCAACCTTCGCCAACGAGTGCTGTGCCAAGACCTCCATCGCGTCTTGTGGATGAGGATTATGATGAGGGTGTGGCTGAAACGCTCATTGGTCTCTCAACTGGCCTCGCTAGCTACCGTGGCACAGAAAACCCAGTTTCTGGAGCTGAAGCACCTTCCCACTCACCCACAGTGTCTTCGCACAGCCGCCTCAGCGACCCTTCACCTCGCCCTCCCCCTTCGCATCGGAACTCGGCGTCGTCCCACCATGCCTCACCTCAGCCTCAGCCCTCGCAATCAGCCCCTCTCAAGCGCGCTTTGAGCCCTGGCCCAGAGGATGTGGAGAACAACACCAAGCGCACAAGGGTAGACACCGTGAAGCGGAGGATCTCCTCGCCCTCGGGTGGTCGTCGTACTCCCGTCGCGTCGACGCGGCCCTCGCCCATCCCCTTCCGCACGCAGGCGGCCTCACATTCTCCTCCTGAAGCAAGAGATCACTTCCCTCCGAGTCCGTCTTTGCCTGCTGTCCTTCCTCCCCATCCCAGACCCATAGGTGCCGGTGGGCATGCACAGGTGCATGTCGCACCCAGTGTGCCGGCGTCGTCGATCGCGCTTCCGCCGATTGCGACGCTGTCGCCGGCCTCGACAGCGCCTTCCCCGCCAAACCATAATGATAGGGATGACAAGATGCATGTGGATTCGAATCGGTCGTTGTCGCCCCCGCCGTCAAGGAGCAAGCTGTCAGATGTTATCCACCCGTCGTCGTCAAGGTCACCCCCTACGAAGCAATCGCCACACTCGCAGAGCCCGCCCTCGGAGAAGGAAATGTCATAATTCTGTTTCCCTTCATTTTTGGTTTTTTTGTAGACAAATATTTGCCGCTCGTTGTATGAAGATTACGACCCCTTTATGACCTCCTCTCGATCGCACTCTTTATTTATCTATACATGCATCGTTCCATCAGAACCACAATTGTGCAACAGTCAAACCTTCATATAGAAATTCAATTCTTGCATGGGTTCATTACAGCAATACATCTCGTTTAGAAGTTTTGACGTCCATTCGTTTAGCAACATCTAATTTATTTTGGTCTTTCAAGGCAACCTGATCCTACGATTGACGAAATTGGTTGCACGGATTGCACAGCGCAAAGAAGAAATCGAAAACGTCTACTTACTGCTTAGCGTGTTTGCTCCTTCAGAGAATTCGTTTTTGGGGGGTTCAGATAATCATGTAGACAGAATTTGCTATACTTACATCAGGAGAACCTTTATACCACGATGTCGATCAAGAGGATTCCCAATTGATTTGTCCATCCTAATACGAAGCAATGCACCTCTCTCAGGGAATATCATGAGCCTTGGCGTGGGACTTTCCGTCTTTCCTGGAGCCGACGGGTCCACGCAACCAGGCCTAGCCAAAGCCGTGCTGATAAATATGCTTTATCCCAGCCCCCTGTAGATTTCGAGATCCCTTAGACTGCATCGGCTTCATCCTTTCTTTTTCCTGATTTCGTAAATCTGCCTTTGTATCATTTCTCACTCTTGTTACTTTGGTCTGAACCTCTGCGGTCGCAGTTTTCATCTGCGCCTCGCCTTTATTTCGGATGGCCTCTATTCAACGCGCTTCAGGCTAGCTTAGAATCTCCGTGAAAAAAATTAGTGGCCCTTCTAAATGAATGTCACTGCTAAGGTTTGAGCTAGTACAGAAATAAAATTTGATCTTTCGAATGCTGGGGCGTGGTCGTGGATGCAACGAGTTTGGATCTCTTAGAAGTTTGCATTGCAAGTTCCGGTGGGAAGGTATATAAGAAATAACCAATATATTGTGACTAGGAGTTATGAATATGAGGAATGGTTAATTTAACTCGGGGCTAAGTATTCACCCAAACTCGATGAATAATAATTTAGGCGCTCATTTGATGGCGTAGTTTGCAGAAGCGATTGTAAAAAGAACCGGTTGTAAATGAGACGGGGTCTTGCTTGTACCTGTATTATATCTATTCATTTTAATGTTTGTTCTATCCCGTCCCCCACTGGGGTAGTCGAGTGTGCATTGCCTGTGGAATTATCTACTAACACAGCTACGAGCGCTAAGTCATAACCTCCCCTCGACGTCACCTCGACATCAAATATATGATCTACTTATTCTCGCACAATCTTGCCTCGGGGGGATAGACGACAGTGAGGAATCCGAGGGCAGAAACATTTGGAACCTTCCCTACCAACTTTAGGCAGCTGGGACCCAACATTCGGGCCAGATAGGATGGGCATTTCTGACCTACTTAGTAGTGACAGAAAAGGGTTCAAATGTCACCCCAGAAACGAGACCTTTTCATTTGAACTAAGATCACCATGTTGCATACATGAGGGGCGATCTCAGATATATTATCGACTTTGGGATGGGAGATGAACCGGACATATCGGAGCGGTATTACCCTCTTATCCGTGCAAGGAGGAAATTGTCTGAAGGGAGATGTGTCGATTCTCCAGGGACGAGGTTCGCATTACTAGATTTGTACATATTTTTATGAAGCTTCAAGGTTTAAGCATGAGGGATTCGAGTGGTCGGCTAAGCCTTGTAAAATGGGGAAGCTCTACTTATCACACGGTAGGAGAGTCTTCATCAAGGAGGTGTGAACGTGATTCAGAGTACTTATTTTAAGGACAACACAGGCAGTTCGGACCGGGGGGAGTGGGTTGCACTCTTGTTACTATATGTGATGGTCCTTTCTTGTTGACAGACACAGTCAGGGTCCGGACTGAAATGTGAGCCAGTGTGAACGGACTCCCTATTATTATTCGTTGTGGCAGTCTGCGTGTTGCGACCAGGGTTGGGTGGGAAGACGGGAGCACATCTGATGCAGTGCGTGGGTGGATTTATAATTAGGAGAGCGTGACACTAGTGGGAAAAACAGCAGGTCAAGCGCTCATGTAGAGTCTGCCGAGAGTAAATGGTGGGGTAAAAAAAAGCAAGGCGGAATTTAAGAAGAGCACCAGGTGCCAGGGATCTGGGGAAAAGTAATGGAAGGTGCACAGAGAATCGAAGGATCCAACTCGTGTATGTTGACGAGCAATGTTTTGATTTGACAAACACAAATGGCAGCATGACTACATGGCTGTGTTCAGGTTCCTCCCCTTTCGTCACCTTCCGTAAATTCCCTCATTTGCACTCTCTCTTGTTTTTTTTTTTTTATAGGGAGAGAAGTATCTCATCCTCGCGTCAATGTCATGATGTCAGAAGTTGCATACCTGCCCGTCTCGCGGCCTGGCATTGATCGGCATGCACCTCCTGCTCATAATTCTACACAACACCCACCACAGGCTTCAACGACATTAACAAACGCCTCATCTATCTCCACTCCTATCTCCACTCCCATTGCACCTGGAACCGAACAAATTGAAGATACCCACCACACAGACACAGATACCCAATTGCACGACTTGGACGTAAGCATTACCATGACGGTGGGAGGGGAACCGGGAGAATTGGGTTCGACGACAATGGCCGAGCGCACTTTGGTAGAAGATGAGGGCGAGAGGGAACAGGAGAAGAAGGGGACTGACCATAGTGAGGGAGGAGAAGGGAGTAGTTTGAGGACAACGATAAAGGGCACACACGCACACAAAAAGTCTCTGAGATCCCAGGTCTCATTGGAGGAAGTTCGTGATAAGCCTACACCTTCGTGGGATCCGAGCACTATAACTGGGGAAGTGATTGAGATGCAGGAGAGGGAAAAGTCCACGGTGATGGTGGCGGAGGAGGATATTGTGGATTCGAAAGGAAAGTTGTTGTTCCCCGACGAGGACACAACGGCGAAGCTGCCAATCTCACGGCGGGGCTCGCATTTGAAGCTGGACTTGAAACCGCCCTCGCCGCTACCATGGGAGCAGATTGGTCCCCCGTTGGATAATAACCTCAAGGCGATTGGGGGATATTATTCCCCGGCGACATCGAGATTTAGGGCGATGCAGAGCTCTGCGTGAGTTGCCTTCCTTTCCGAATTTACTGGTGTTCTTATTACTTGGAATGTAGCGGCCCTCGTCCCCTCATACCCAAGTCTGCGTATTACTTTGGACCACCCCCACCGGACTCGGCATATGGCACTGCTCCCGTAGGACAGATTGGTGTACATCACCCTCGAGAGATCTTGCGTGTAGAGCGAGATTATACCGGGGGTGAGGTTATTCAGTTCGCGCCTATATACCCCCTGGAACTGGAAGGTCGAGTACGTTTGAGGGTTCTGATTGTTTGTTACCGGACTAACGATGTTTTAGATAACGCCGACGCATTTCCTCGAGTCCATTAACGCGATCAACGAGCTACTCATCTCTGCGCATAGTCTGCGACACTCGCTTTTTGATAATATATTGGGTATATTTAGCCTGCAGGTGTCAAAGCTTTTCCTCCGGACACATTTTGAAAAGGTGTTTGATGGCTCTTTCTTCTCGGCCACTGCTAACGCGTCGTCTTTTTCCTTTTTGGTCTAGGAAATGCTCCGTCTCCGAGACCTCATTGACGATCTTAACGCCGGACTGTATAATCCGGTTGGTCTCAACATTCTGTGGCCACGAAACGTGGCGTTCCTATACGTATGTGTCCGTATTTTAGGTGTTTGACGTTGTCTGATCGAATTGCTGTTGTTGTTATCTTCTTCCGTGCTTACTGTCGTCATGCCCCCGCCTAACGCGCCACTTGCCGCTGCCGCTGCCAATGTCATTCATTGATGTTCCTGGGAAATGATTGTGGCTATCAGCTCGAGATCGAGTACTATGTCAGTACCTTTTTGTCAAAAGACATTTGTTTTATTCGATCTTCTGAATGCGTTGCCCCGTGTTTAGTGAAGGGATTTGTGTTTGGTGGTGCCGGGCGCCAGGTTTCCGCACAATAGTTGCGATCGGGGTGACCGCAATTATGGTCTCCGAGGAATTGAGGTCCCAGAGTGCTGCGTAACATTTAAATGATGGCTTTTGATGACCGTAACCGTGCGCAAGACGATTAGGGAGTATTGCGATTACGAAGGGTACTAGTAGTGCGCTGCGGTTGATGGTTGGGTAGAGAGGGCTTGGGGTTTCGAGGAGTTAGTGTTATCATCTCGTATAATTTCCTTTTATTTAGGTAGGCTCGTTTCGTTCTTGTACTTACGTATCTACGCAGTCAGCTAGCGCCGGCTCAATAGTTTAATTTCAGGGCTTTGCCTTTCCGAAGAAAATGTTGCAGGGATGGACACGAGTGGAACAATATAGTCAACTGACTAGAATCGAGACTGCTAAAGAAGGAAGTCCGATGGCCGAGAAGTGTTCGAAACGGGTAAGAGGGCTGTGGATGCGGGGAACGGAGGAGTTTAGATACGCGAATGGCGGGGATAATTATCAGATAATCAAAGGTACACGTACTCGGATGCCGAGATCACATGACGGTCGAGGTTGCTTGGTAATAACGTTCCTGGGAGATGGTTTCATCCTTTGCTCTCTCCCGTCATGGACTCTTATCCAGAAGTCACCCAGCTTTGGGATCTCTCTCACAACTCTGACCTCAACCAGCTCCAAGACAACGACTTTCTTGCCCTCCTGCAAAAACAGTTCCCAAATACTAACGATGCCGGTCTTTTCATGCCCCCATATTCAAACGCTATCAACCCCCAGAACCTTTCATCCTACCCCCTCCCAAGCTTAACCCCACCTTCCGAAGATAGCAGTCCAAGTCCTTCAAATTCTAACCAGGATAATGGAAATGACGACAACAACGATTCTGCCCTCAAACGCAAGGCTAGCGATGACGACCTTTCAGATGGCCCCACCCAAAAGTCCCAGCACACTTCAGGTGAGCTTTTGGATCTTGAAATAAGAATACGATCAAAAAATTCATTATCTTCGTTCCCAGCCTCCGATAGGAGAGGCAGTACTGGTGCCGCTCGTCGTAAATCAACTGGCGGTTCAGCCCCTGTAAGTCGACCCCAGTGCTACTTTTTCTCCGAATCTAAGTTTTTAATTCAAAAAAAGGGTAAGGATGAAGGCCGCCTCATGAAGCGGAAGGAGCAGAATCGTGCCGCCCAGCGCGCATTCAGAGAAAGGAAGGAAAAGCATGTCAAGGATGTGAGTCTACACTATTGCTTCATTTTTATTTCAAATCCTTATTTTAAAAATAATACAGCTTGAAGATAAAGTCGCTGAACTCGAAGCAAAGAACGAGCGCGCCGAGCACGAGAATGAGAACCTGCGAGACCTATTGTCTCGCCTCCAGAACGAGAACGTAGCGCTCAAACAGACCCCCTTTACTTTTTCTGTGCCCAAGGACGCCGCGACTAATATGGAATCATCAAGAACAACGCAGAACAATTTCTCTTCCGTTCCTTCACCCCAGCCTGTCGCTTCTACCTCCACACCAGCAGCCCCTACAAAAGTTCCCAACCCACTCGATTGGAGCTCTTTGACCACTTTTGATCCTGCTATGCTCAACCTCCTTGATGATACCGTTCCTCAGCCGACGGCAACGGAAGGTGCTATGCAAATGGATTTTGGCTTCGGTGCCAACACGGGTTTAGCTTCAAACGCTCCCTACACCACTATCGCAAGTAACCCCATGTTCATGTCATTCGCCTCCACTTTCGACTCCCTATCTCCGGACCCTTCGTCGTCATCCTCACCTACCAACAATTTCAACAACAGCAACAGCAACAGCAACCACAACGGCATGGGTTTCAACTTTGATATGAACTCCTTGACGACATGGCCTACTCCTTCAACGTCCCAGGACGCTGTGCTTGACGACCTCTTCGCCGGCTATCTCACATCAACAGGTGCCATGGACTTATCGATGCTCTCACAGTCACCTGCTTCCATCAGCCCTGTAGCTCACCATGTGACACCACCTGGTATAAACTCGCGATCTTCCATATCATCACCATCCTCGTCATCGCCGTCTCTGCTTGGATCGAGTTCAGTCTTTACCACGCCACGAGATTCGCCGCAATCGCCGCACTCCGACGGTGGTGGCGGAGACTCCGTGCACCACGGTGATGGGAGTGGTTGTCCGAAAACGAAGAAAGAATTTGAGCAGCGCATTGTCGCAGCGGGTGCATCGCCTTTTGCGCCTCCGAGTCTGCAGAAGAGTTCGGACACTGTGTTGGGCACGATGATTTCGTGTGCAGGATCAAAATTCCCGAAAACGGCGAAGAGTGATAAGAATATCGAGGTGTTGAGTGCGTGGAGGAGTATTAGGGCGGATCCAAAGTTCAAGGTTTGTTGGTAGTTTTGCGGTGATGAAGTGTGCAAAGCTCATTTATTTGCAGGATGCGGATATCAACGAACTGTGTTCAGAGTTTACGAGCAAAGCGAGGTGTGATGGTACCAAGGTGGTATTGGAACCCCAGGGCGTCCACTCAATATTGGAATCATTATCAAAGAAACATTAGCAGTTGTCACCGTGCTTCTGTGTCTCACGATGGTCGATTTTGCATCCATTATTCTAGAACACGGGGCCGCCAGCCAGGTCATGACTCGATCACTGTCATGAAAGAAATTTCCGTCCACCCGGAATCCGGAATCGACATCGATGGTGGCCGACGACGACGGATTGGGTGGGCGCAAGAAACCGAATTATCATATAGAGTTTTCATCATACCACGTCTACACAAGGGGGATGAATACCCGGTCACACGCACCCCCCCCCCACCTTGCTGGCTATCCCTCTCTATGGGTGGCTCATTCTGCTTGTGTGGGGCCCTCCTTGCGTTTTCATTTTCTTTCGAATCCTACTTTTATGTCCGGTGTGTTTTGTTATGTGAGCTTACCTTGTATCAAGTAACTGGCTTTTTTTCCTCCTCCTTTTATTATTATTATGATTGACATCGAATATCGTTCGTGGTGCTATGTGTACGCTGGTTTATTTAATTACGCTTCCTATGTCCTCATCGTCGTCGTCATTAACAGAAAACCGCATCGTTATTAGCTTTTTCACATATCCTTGACCCACTACTTGCAAAAAAAGAATTCAAAATACTCTGCATCAACAAGTCTCCTTTATCTCCATATCGTACCGCGGAGCTTGCTACGACGGCCAGTCAGGCGTCTAAATGGGAACTCTGGAATGTTTGGTTTGCATCCTGGCAGAGGCAGGGGAATCATTTTACTTGATCATTCCTCCCCCAAGGACACAGCAAAAGAGAGAGCCAAAGCAGAGAAGAAAACGGCTGGACATGGTAGTAAATACATAAGACACAGTACACAGGAATTCGAAAACACCAAGGGGGATACGATACGCTACTATTTATGATCAATCTCGAGACACCAAAAAAATTATATACGACTTGTATAGGAAAGTCCACATTTAACAACATCGTCGACTTACAGTATCACTCGTCGTCACTGGGAGTCAGGTACTCCTCGTCGCTGAGCACCTGTCTCCGGCCAGCGCTCCGTCCACGCGTAGGTGGCGGCGGACGTTCGTCCTCGTCCATCGGCGTAAGCGCAGACGCGTATGAGCCAGTTGCAGACCCACCACCCCCACCTGCTCCTGAAAGGGCTGCAGTCGAGGAAAAGTGCTGTGGTGCCCCGGGCAGGTCAGTTCCAGTGATGACTCTATCCCACGCGCCATTGAACACTTTCTCCATCTCGTCGGCGTCGATATATACCCAAGAGCCCTCTTGGTTGTATGTTCGCGCGTTGTTGAACATGAGCCGGAAGTCGTCCCGGAATGTGAGCACGCTTTTGTAGTAATTGGAGTTGGCACGTTTGCGTAGGGTGGAGAGGGCGATAGGTTGTGTGATAAGTTGGTAGTAGTCGGGGTAGTCCTGTATATATTTTTTAAATAAAAAAAAGTGGTTAGATAAAGAGGGAGGGATGATATAAGGACTTACGCGTCGATCTGGGACTTCGCGGAAAAGTTCGCAACGTTTTCTGCCTGTCTCGTCTTCGCAGGCGAGGACGGCGCGATAACATTCCATAAATGCTTTCTTCATCCGATCTCGGACAGCAGGAGGGATATCTGTACCGTGACTACTGCCATTGACTTTGGTTTTCCGACGTTTCTGATACGCAACGCAGCGAGTCAGTTCAACGCATTCTTTTCCTTGGTGCTTTATATCAGGTACTTACAGAGTCATGATCGTCGTCGTCGTCGGCATCTGGAGTTGCTGACATGGACTTCATTCCACCAGCACGTTTACGTTTGGAGCCCATAGGAGGTTCGTAGTCGTTCGCTTTCGCCTTGCCTTTCTTTGGCTTACGACCGCGGCCATCTACCACGGCATCCGACAAAGGCGTATTGCGCGCAGATTCCTCCTTCATTAATTTATTCTGCGCACGACGATCCTTCTTGTCTCTTGCACGTTCCGAGAGTTCTTGAATGTCTTCTCCTTCTTCCAGAGCCTATACGTAGCTAAGAGGCCAACCTTGGACCATGATAAACCATTGAACTTACCAGAGCCCAAGTGTCGTCGTCAAGACCGTCGTTGTAGCTGACCACATTCCTACGACGCTGACCACGACCTTCCAGACTGTCGTCGATTTCCTTGACCTCGAACGGCTCATCAGTTTGATAACATTCTGGCAGCTCATCGAGCTGCATAAGCGGCTGAGGCGGTTTGCCGCGATGTCCTGCATTGCGCCAGTGCTCGGCGGCCATTCGCTCTCGTTTTATATCCATATCGCGGAAGATGGCATTCTCGGACTCGTGGCGCGCGATGAGCTCGTTGAGTTCTTCGTCGTTCATGTCGCCCGCCTCTTCGGTCTCGTCTTCCTGGTCGGCTTCCAAAATAGATCGCTAAAAAAAGATCGACGTCTTGTCAATATCACGAAATCTCGATGGTTGGAAAGCAGACGCACCAAGAACTCTTCCTGTTCTTCCTGTGTCGACTTGTTGTCGAAACGACCAGCTTGGATGACCTTGTCGTCGATGTCGAGCTTGTAACGAGCCCTCTGGTACATGGCTTCTTCCACGCTCTTTTCTGTGATAAACCGCAGGATTAGCACAGCACGCGTTTGACCGATACGATGGGCACGATCTTGTGCTTGAAGATCAGCGTGAGGATTCCAGTCACTGTCGAAACTATTTCGGACGTTTATTAAGCTCTGACATATGAAATAATTGTCGAAAGAAAAAAAAAACTTACATAATGACAGTGTCAGCCGTTTGCAAATTGAGACCCAAACCACCAGCTCTCGTCGATAGGATGAAAATCATGTATTCAGAGTCCTTGGCGTTGAAGAGCTGCACGAATGAAGCACGTTCTTCCGTTTTGGTACCACCATCCAGGCGGAGGTACTTATAGCCTATCATCTTGAGGAAGTCCTCCATAATATCCATGACCTTGGTCATCTGGAAGAAAATAAGAACCTAGGAAATATAAGCAATGCATATTCATTTAAGTCTTCGCAGAGAACTTACCCTGTGATTTGTTGCGAAGAATTTGGGAAGAATGCGGTTCAATAATTCAATCTTTCCCGAGGTTCTGACGAGCTTATCGTCGATAAATCCACCAGGGCTGATCTTATCTTCGACGCTCTCGAACAAGAATGGATGCTGGCAGATTTTACGCAACTGCATGAGCTCGTTGCTCAAACCCTTTACGCTTCCCGATTTCCTGATGTTTGTTTTAAAAAATGTTTAGGAGAATGAAATTGTATCCAGACACACCCTTTGTTGTCCTTGCCATCGGCGATCATCTTGTGTTTCTTCATCTGCTTATACAACTGGCTCTGCAGTGCACTCATCCTAACCTTGATAACCTTCTCCACTTTATCAGGCAACTCGCTCTCTACATCCTTCTTCAAGCGACGCAGGAGGAACGGACGAAGCACCTTATGGAGACGCCTAATGATGAGCAGGGCCTCTTCTTCGTTCAGCTCGATCTTGTCGCCCGTGCCCGCGTTGGCGAAAGGAGTGTTAAACCATTCGTCAAATGATTTGACAGAGTTAAAGACCTTGGGGAGGACGAAGTTCAGCAGAGCCCAGAGTTCGGGGAGGTTGTTTTGCAGAGGAGTTCCGGTGAGAATGAGGCGGTAACGCGAGTGGTAATACGTGGTCAGAGTTTGGGTGAGTTTACTCTGGGTATTTTTCATACGATGACCCTCATCTAGATTAATGAGCATTAGATGAGATTCCCGTTACTGAAGGCGATGGAAGTACGAACCGATGATCATGTGCACCCATTTAATTTTGCTGAGGTGCGGTCGGTCCTTGATGATGTATTCGTAGGTTGTTAACAAAACTTGGAAGTTGTTGTACCGCAGCTCCCCTTGAATTGTACGACGCTGGGCTGGGTTACCTTTGTACGCGATGGTTTTTACACCAGGGGCCCATTTGGCGAATTCACCAGACCAGTTGGTCATCGTGGAAAGGGGGACGATGACGAGGTAAGGACCACGCTGCCTCTTGGACTCGATGAGGAAGGTGATCAAAGAAATGGTTTGGATGGTTTTTCCAAGACCCTTTGGTTGGTAAAATCAATAAAAGTAGTCGAAAACTTCTTGGATTCAAACCTACCATCTCATCTGCCAGGATACCGTTGAGTCTGTTGTTGTACAAACTGACCATCCATTGCAAGCCCTTGATTTGGTAATCTTTGAGTTTACCACCAACGAGGATATTGGGTTGCTGTGTGATCTTTTCTGAAATCCTGTGGGCAACGGCGTAATAGTCGACCTTCCTGTCCTCGACAACATCGTCTGGGTTGATCTTGGCGCCGAAAGTATTTTCGTTTGCAGGGCCATCCTCCTGTTCGAAACCATGCTCCTGCATTGGCCCACCTTCGTTTTGTTGAGCGACGACGGCTTGAGCGAGCGAGTCGAGGTATGCATCTGTCTGCCTGAGCAAGTGAGTGATACGAGTGTCCTTGGCGGTATCGATCAGTTTCATGTAAGCCTCTTCATCATCAGCCTTAAGTGCCCTGAGACGCTCTTTGGCCAGACGCTCGATACGCTTCTGCTCCTCCTTCTCTGTATGAGCATGGAAGTTGAGGACTGCACGGCCGAGACGGCTAATTCTGTCTTGGGCGGCGCGGTTGACGGCAATGACTTCCCTTCCGTGGTTGCAGATAACACCAAGCTGTTCGACATGTTTGTGTTTGGCTCGTCTTTCACGTTCGAGTCGTTGTTTCCTTTCAAGCTGTTCGGTGAGGCGGGCATCACGGATGGTGGGTTTCCGGGTGCGGCGGAAGTCAAGGCGGTTGATAGGGAGCATGGCGCCGTGGGTGAGTCTCTCTGCGACTTGAGCCCTCATGGCACGTTGTTTGTCGAGGACGCGCAGAGACTTGAGCTCGATCAGAGCACGTAGCTTGCCATGGGCAGTGTTACTTGGGTGGATGAGAGCACTGTACGGATTGAGGGTGTCCAATGAGCCCTTGCTGTCATTCTCCTTGTCTTCCTTTGCAGTGTCATCTTGAGTGACATCGATGTTAGTATCGAAAGTTCCATCACCCATTGTCGAAGGCATGGCTTCGAGCTCGCGGATCCTCTGTTGGATGCGAGCGTCGATGAAACGCTCGCGCTCGTTGATAATTTGATGTGCGTCAAGACCCGCTGGCATAATGGTGGGGATCATTAGACGTTGGAGGCGGGTGGCAAATTGGGCGGGATCCATGTCTCCTGGTCGTTTGAGATGCGAAAAAGGGTGCCTATACGCATTGTAGGGGTATATGCCAGAGTTGACGTCGTCTTCGAAGAAGGGGCCCTTGGGATAATCAGCGGGGTCGATGGGTGTGGAGTCGTCTTCCTCTGCTTTTACTGAACCTTCGGCGGGGGCAGTAGCAGCAACGGTTGAGGAGCCAGCCTCTCCTTTTGCGACCTTTACTGCAGCGTCGACGATGCGCGAGGGAACGTCAGCGCCTTGTAGCGTTTTCTCGAGGTCAGGAATGGCGGTGTTGGGGACACGGATGGCCTGCTGGATGTGCTCGGGAATGGGTTGGCCGCGAGAAATAAGCTTAAATGCATGAATCTGGGCACGAAGAGTGTTAATTTGATCCTGAGTGAACGAGACGGGGGTTTGTGAGGGTTGGGCAAAAGGTTGAGTAGGGACAGGGCCTGAAGAAATGGATGTAGGGGTCGCAGAACCGTTGGTGAGCGGTTGCGCATGGCCGTTGGCCATAGGCACTTGAGAATGGCCCATTGAAGCAGCTTGGCGCTGGCCTAGAGGAAAGAGGTAAGAAGGGGTTGCTGGGAAGGAGGAGGGGAGGACTGACGTTGGGCACTGATAATAGAAATATACTTCATGAGGCTTTCGAGCTCGCCGGGGTTTTTTTGCTCAAGAGGATTCTTGCGCAAAAAGTTGGCGCGCTTGTGGGAAATGAGATTAACAAGGGTTATGATCGAATAATTAGGACATACCAGGATCATTTGTTGGAGATCCACGGGCTGTCTTTGCTGAGCTGGTTGCTGACTCATGTTTTGAGCCACCCCATTGCTCAGCATAGGAGCAGACATGAGCGAGGAAAAAATGGGCGCGTCTTTCGTAAAGCGGGAGCTGGGTTTTCAAAAGTCACGAAACGTGATGGATGCCAGAGCACTGCTGCACAGAACAGCAAACAACACCGTCGAAGACAACAGTGTCACAAGATGGTCACATTGACTCAGTCCCCGGTCACATGACATTACCTTCCTCGTCGCGTCCGACCGACTGACTCTCGTCTTCATCCACCACAATGCCAGCAGAACGAGCAGGTGTAAGTGCCCATTCGTCTCACCGTGTCCCCGATTGACCTGCATTAGTACACCGTTACCATGTTTCTCGTGGACGTCTCGTCGTCCATGGGCAATGTCAGAACAGTGGAAGTCGAATCCTCCGACGGCGATACACACACCGTTGAAATGACCAATCTCGCGTGGGGTCTGCAGTATGTCAAGCTCAAGATTCAAGACATGGTCCGTCCTTTGCGCTTGCCAGCGCTATCTGTATCTGAACACTGGCCTAGATATTCAATAACAGAAAGACAGAACAGTGCGGCGTCATTCTATTTGGTTCAGAGGGTACTGTCGGGTCAGGATTCTTTCTCTTTCGCATGCTGAACTATATCGTAGAAACTAAGAATGTCGTCAATGCCGCAAATGGGGGTTATGAAAATGTTCTTGAGTATATCCCAATCGGTCAACCTAATGCAAGCACAATGGCCAAGATCAACGCGCTCGAAGTCTCAACAACTTGTGGAGACCGTAGGCTCCCTTCCTCTCAAACCTTTGAGACGCCTGAGAGTAACTTGTCGTTCTTTAGCCATTGATGCCCTCATTGTCGGTGTCGAAACTCAGGGCCGATACCTTGCAAGTAAGAAAACCTGGACACGCAAAATTGTCATTGTCACAGACGGTGAAAGTCCCATTGAAGTCGAAGACTGGGAAGCAACAGTACAAAAAATGGACTCCCTCCATATCTCTCTGACCGTCGTGTATGTGCCTGACCTCCCTATTGGCTTCAGCGTCTCACCACCCTTTAGTGGCATTGACTTTGATGATGAAGCATTTCCTTACATCGAGCCCAACAAAAGTAATATCAAGGTACTCAGCATTGTATCCATCTGTTCCCAGCTCTTTCCTCACTCCGACTCTCCCTACAGACTCAGAACGAAAAATTTTATCATACTTTAACATCGAGCATGCTGTCAGGCATCGTTGGAACTTGCGCATTTGCTATACAAGAAACCACCATGCCTGATGTTAAGCAAGTCAGATCCGCTCTCATGGGCACAGTCCTGCGTATAGGTGACGTCGATGCCCGCGCCGACGAAGCTGTGGAACTTTCGGTCAAAGCCAGTAAATGTACCGCCTTGCAACGTCCTAAGGGCTGGAAGAATTTTGCTTTGAGAGAGGACAAAGACGAAGATATGGAGGAACAAGAAATTGACCCTGACAAGGCTGCTTTTGCGCAACTCAGGATGCGAACCGAGTATTATGTTGATCGTAATCCTGAGGATGACACAGATGAGGACGGCGACGTGAAGATGAAGCAAGAAGACGAAGACGAAACTCTCCTGGAAGGCGGTGAGAAGGACCCGGACGTCGCAAATCTTGAAAAGGTGGAAAAGGAAGAACTTGTTCGTGGTTTCAAGTACGGAACGACATACGCTCCATGTCCAGATGGCCAATTTCCCAAATTGCAAACTCGTAGAGGCATCGACATATGTGGCTTCTTCCCCAGGAAGAACGTAGGTGCTTTTTCTTGATTCCGAAGTGAATGTGGAATATTGACTGCGAAAATAGTTCCGTCGTGAATTATCAATGGGCGAAATACAATATATTTGGGCTGAACCTACCTCCCCTCAACAACAGGTCGCCTTGTCTTCCATAGCTCAAGCCATGCTAGAAAAAGAGTGTATGGCCATCGCCCGATGGGTGTCAAGGGATGGAATGGACCCAAAGATGGGAGTTTTGGTGCCGGGCGAATTCGACAAGGTCGACTGCCTGCTCTGGAGTCCGGTATTGATATTTTTTTCCTCCTATCCTTTCGTTGCCAAATAACTAACCTTTTCCAGATGCCGTTCGCAGACGATGTTCGAAAGTATACGTTTGCTTCACTTGACCATCTGGTCAACAAGAAGGGTGAAGTCCTGACCGAACATTCGTATTTACCGACGGAAGACCAGCTGGAAGCCATGGATCACTTTGTCGATGCCATGGACCTCATGGATGCGGGCGAAAAAGATGAGGAAGGGTACGTTGATCTTTGTCCTCGTTTTACCCGAAAAATGATCCAACATACCACAGGAACCGTACGCCCTGGTTTAACACGTTAGAGTCTTACAACCCTGCCATCCATCGCGTCAAGCAAGCAATGTTCCACTGCGCTGTAGTGAATGATATTACAACCAATCCTCTCCCGCCTCCACATCCTGAGCTCTTGAAATATTTTGAACCGCCCAAGAAGGTGCTGAAGAGGGCCAAGGAACCTCTCGCGGAGTGTAAAAATGTTTTCAAGGTCAAAGAAAGTACACATGTTTTGATGTCGTTCTATTTCGGTCACTGAGCCATTTGTTATAGTCCCCAAAAGAGTCGCAAAGGCAAAGAAGGATGGCCACGCTCACGCCCAAGATGAGGACGATAATATGATACTGCTCGACCACAAACGCCCTTTAGGCGCCTCTGCTTCTCAGATGAGCATTGACGAAAATTCGATCTCTTCTGCCGCGGCGAAAGGGAAGGCACCAGCAGAAGAGAGCGAAACGGAGGACGAAGACGAAGAAGAACTCCTCTTTAACAAGAAGAAACACACACCACCCCCGAAAAAAGGGGTTCCTTTACCAACACCCGCGCGATCTGTTTCGCCCCGGGTCGATCCTGGACGTGCACCTGGTAGGATCGTGGGAAACACGTACCCACTGAAAGACTTTCAGAAGAATATCTCCCAAGGTGATGTGGTGACGAAGGCAGTGGAGGATCTGGCCGCGGTTATTGCTGAGGTTCTCATGAAGCCGTTTGCGTCAAGGAGGACGCAAGAAATGCTGGAGTGTATGGAGGTGCTGAGGAAGACGTGTCTTGAGGTTCGTTTTTTTTTTTTGGGTTTCTCAATTCCCATGGAAAATGTCACCAGCTGATGGGTGTGATTCTAGGAAGATGAGATAGACGCTTGGAATTTGTATGTCGAATATGCTCTTTGTTCGTTACTCATTGTACTGATGTTGACTTTAAAGGTTCCTAAGGGATTTGAAGACGAAATGTTCGTCGAAACCAGGTAATCCAGCCTTCTGGGAGAAAGTGAAAGAAGTAGGACGGGATTTGAGTTTGATTAGCAATCAAGAGGCAAAAAAGCAAGGGGGAAAGTCCGATATAACGGAGAATGAGGCTGGCGAGGTAAGCACGGTCATTTTAACCACTGATCTCATAATTAATTTTTATTCCAGTTCCTTTCTTGACGCTGCCGTTTTAAAACTTTAATACCCATGTATATATATCATCAGGCCCTCGACTACAATTTAGTACAAAGAGTGTATCATTAATATCCCTTGTTCCACCAGCCTCCCAGCAAACTGCTCAGGCCACCACGGGCTTGTGGTTGTGGTTCAGGTGTGAGCTCCACATGTTCCTCGGCCTTGGCCTTTGGTGTTGGTTTCTTTTCCAGGACAGACTCTGTCCTCGTTTGAGGAGCTTTAGTGCTGCTGCTCGGCGCCACAGGCTGTTTGCCAGCCCGCTGCTGGAGACGGTCCATATCCAGTTCGACGTAGTTCAAGGCAATGTTGAAGAAGAGGGGTTTCTTATATGTCGTTGGGTCCGCCTTTACTGAGCCTCCGTTGTACGCGAGCCAGTCACGTTTGAGTTGCAAACTGTCAGATGTGATTGTAGTTTCGACTTCTGTGATGTCATCAGCGCTCAGTGGGAAGAATGAGGCATTGCCGCTGTTTATGAGATCCGATTCGGAGAGTGAAATGCTCGAGACAGCTTCTCGAACATGAATCGTGGCGTGTTGCAAAAGCGCGAGGGCTTCGCCGTACTTTTTCACAGCCGCGTAACATTGGGCAAGATAAATGCAACGGCGGCCATTTGTAAAGGCGAGTCGGGCATCAACGGCGGACGCTAGATCGGGATTGTCGTCAACGATGCTGGTGGTTCGCATCTGAGTCAGACTCTGCAGGATTGTATCCAAGAGCTTGACAATGGCGGGGTAGAGACGTTTGTCGACCAAATCGGCGTTGGTCCTTCCTGGTGCGGGTTTCTTCGAAGTCGTCGCTTTGTGTTTCTCCCCTCCTGAAGAAAGGAGAGTATTGATCAAGAGAAGATCGCGCTGGATGCGTCGAGCAAGAAGCTGGTAGACGATGTAAGCGTGGACGAACTGGATGTCGCGGCCACCGGTGCTTGAGGAGGTTGAAGTGGCGCCGGTGATCTAAGGATATATTGGTATATAAGAATGGCTCCTTTTAATGTAAAGAAATTTTGAAAAGTACCTGTTGTGCTTCCTGGAGTTTACGTGCAACCTCTTCGGCATCGCTCAGGGTCGCCAGGACCGCGTCATAGGCGGTCACATCCGACTTGGCTTTCTTGTTGGAGGTCGATCGACGACCCTCTTTCTGTCTGCTATCCACGATGGCTTCGGCTTGTTCGACTTTCAAGAACACGTCAACAAGCTCTGGATATCGTATCGGGACAGGCTGGCCCTCCCATAGACGCTCCTTGAGCTTTGTCTTCAACGTGGTCGAACCTTCCTCACTCTGAAGTTTAGCAACAAGTGCATCGCAATTTTCGACGATCTCATTGCGGTGCACTGGAGCAAGTTCAGAGACGATTCCGTTGATGTCGTATGCCTTCGCGCGGCCTAGTTCGTGGGCACAGTAACGGATCTCTGGGCTAATCTCGTCTGCGAACAATACGGCAAGAGCTTGATCGCGGCTAGTCGAGGATGCATTGGCCAGATCATCCAATAGGGACTTTGCAACGCTAAGCTGTATAAGGGCATCCTCGAAATCATCTCGGTAGCGCAGGAAACGCCCATTGAGAATGACTGTATAAATTGTAACCTCGAGGAGATTCTCAGCAGAAAGCCGCGATAAGCCATAGAGCGTTTGGCAAAGAGAAAGAAGTTGGGTCGACCAATTGACCGCGCGTCGGAATCGACCAGTCGCGCTATGGCGAAGGCTACTTGCATTCTCCTGGTTGGCGGGCTGCAAGGCGGAATTGGTGAGCTCCTGAGCATATGCCCACGCACGTTCAGCCTCGAAAAGTAACAGTTGCAAGCTAGAGAGTACAAGATAAAGAAAAAAGCATAAATCAGAATCGATATTACGCACTGTCCGTCCTTAGCAATGTCGGCAGTCATTGGGGGGAGCTTTTTGTAATCTCGACCTTTGCCATGGGTCATTTTGAGACTCGACCGAAGACGATGAGTGCGATTTGCACAGTGTTTACTATCCGATATAAGCCATGGGGAAAACTTGAGATTATGAAAAAGCCCACCGGTAACGCGCAAAATCATTGTAGCGGAGGCCATATGCATTTCGTTGTTCGTTTGTGAGTTGCAGAGCTTTAGTGACGGAAACGAATAAGATGGATTGTATTCACAATACAGCTTGAAATTTACCTCGAAAGGCGACTACTGGTTTGGACATATTCCTGAGATTTTCGTAGATGCGGGTTATTCGTTGAGGATACTGAAGACGAACGGGAAGTCGGGCCGTCAGTCAGAGGTGATTCTCACACGAATCTCAGCTACAACAAGTTCTCATACCTTCGATGCCGAGCGAGCCTATCATCATCGAGGACATACAAGAAGTACGTTTTCGCTGGTTCATCTCAGTTTTTGACTTACCATGCACAGGACGAACTCTCAGGAGAAAATGCCGAGGTTTACCTGTTCCAATGGTTATCCTCGACGGATAAGAAGCTTGACATTGTACCGATAGTATGTTAGAAAGTGGATCGAGGGCGTGTTTCTATATCTTGACCCAATGACTTTCTAGGGTGATCTTAAACCAAAGCAGGGCGAGTTAGAAAAGGTGTTCATCAAGATCATTTCCGCCGCTGAATCATATCCTGCACCTGGACGTGTGATTAGGAACCTCGTCGGAAGGTGCTTGGTTACTTTATACACGCGTGCAGAGACGAGGACCATGTTCGATACCCTGCAGGCATTTATGAGGTTGGTGGGCGATTTCCGGTCGGTGGACAAGGATGTCGTAAAAATGTGCGCAAAGTCCTTGAGCAGGGTTGGATGTTGGTCTAATGGACAATTACAGCGCTGCATTTTCGTGTATCGGAGACTTGATGGTGGTTTTTGGGTCCAACGTGTGTCCGTGTCCTATTTTCAACGCATTTCTCCTCTCATAACCGCTGCAGGTCATGTCGTTCATGGCGGAAATATGCGTAGTAACAATCAAGACATATAAGTCCTCGAATGTGAGTAGTCCTCGCGTGCATAAAATTGAGTTGTTCTCAAACGGCACAACTAGTCTTCCCTGCTCCGATATCATGCTCTCATCGCCCTGTACAAGTCGTTAACGACCGCCAAGCGAGCTGTTACGGACGCGACTTGCAGAGACATTCTGAAGCAAATGAGAGCGGCGCTCACGGATAAATCTCTGCCCGTTCAGAGAGCTGCTTCACAGGTTTGTGTTGTTATATGGCCAAGTGACATTGTTGAATTCCGAGAATAGGTCCTTGTCGCGATGCATTCTTCAAGTGACGCGTCAATTCTTTCCCTCGGCGAACTAGACTCTATTATCATTCAATCTGTAAAGAGCTTGGAAACTGCCGACCAAGCAACACGGCACTCTCATGCACAACTCGTCGGCCATCTCCTTGCGTCTACCCAGATCGAGCGTGTTGTGCCACCCCCAGAAACGACACAGAAAAGTAAGAAGGATTCGTCAACAGAGGAGCAACAGAACGACGATCCTTCACCCTCGAATGCTGCGGAAGTCACGAAGCCCATGCTTACTCCCACAGGGATGCTCACCCACCTCTCCACACACCTCAATAAGCAACACATCACGAGGAAAACACGTATTGGAATTTTTGATTTCTACGCTGCGTTGCTGACGAAGCTCGGTGCAGCTTTCGTCGAAACCAATTTTTCGTTGATTGTGTCGCATCTTGTGACCGAAATAGTTTCCAGCCCTAGGAGTGCCGCAAACCGATACGAGACTCTCCTTGCACGTTCACTGGTCGGAATACTTCTTAGAGATTTAGTTGGAGTGAGGATGTTGAGCGAGCAGGGGCAGATATCAGCGATACAGGAGTTGGCGAATGCATACCTCAAGAGGTGGCCCGCGATGATGCCTGGGCAAGTGGCTCCGTCCTCTCAAGTCCTCGTTATTGCTCTGCGTGAGGTAGCTGGGCTGCTGCAACAACTTGGCAATGCTCCTCCTCCAGTTCAAGTAAGCTGTTAGTTTTACATACTACAAGGGCCCAGTCGACCCTCATTCTTTGTACAGAATGCTCTTGCCGAGCCATTGGTTTCCCTTCTCTCACATCCCAGCCATACCGTCCGCGTCACTGCCTCGTGGGCACTTCGATGTTTCTGCTACTCAACACCCCTTCGCTTGCCAAAAACGATCTTAACCGTTATGGACAAACTCCAGCGAGACCTTGCGTCGATCCTCACTCCTAGGAGCTCAGCAGACATTCCTCTTCGTGCCTTAGGGCACGCCTACGGTCTTGCGGCGCTCGTGTCCATTATTCCTCAGCGGCCTTTATACGTCTCCTACGACGTCAGTGCCAAGGTCCTCGATATGGCGAGCCAGCTCCTTAAGCGTGCTGGAGAACATGATGTTAAAATTGCTGGGATTGAGGTCGAAGTGGCATGGACCCTCATCGCGTCTCTCATGTCACTGGGCCCAAATTTTGTCCGGCCACACCTCCCGCAGTTGCTCGTCCTCTGGCGCAATGCACTCCCAAAGCCGACAAGTAAAGACACAGCAACGAACGCAGGGCGGTCGGTTCTTGAGTGGCTATTCCTCCTGCACGTCCGAGAGAGTGCTCTTGGCGCCATTCTCTGTTTCCTCCAGAACAACGCATCGACCTTGGTGACACTCGATGTCGCTCGCCGAATTACATCTCTCCTCAGCAATGCGTTATCCTTTGCCAACAATTTCATTTCGGCAAACGTCGAGGATCCAGCTGATAGCCAGCCTCCCATTATTCCGAAAAAGGGGTTGAATATGCGTGACCGAGAGGCTCTTCTTCGGCGAAGAGTGCATCAGTGCTTCACCACACTGGGTTTCTCCAGTATACCTGATGCCACACAGATGGTGTTGCTGCAATCAGTAGTTTCTCTGTTTGCTAGCCCAGATGGTTACGCGGGCTCAGCAGTGCAGGCCGCGATTGCCTCTTCGTCTGGAACGTTCTCGACCGTGTGGCAGAGCACAGACGGATATGCATATGGACTTACATTCAACGAAGTGGTTGATATGGGCGGCATCGAGAATATAAACGGAGAGGATTTGAAGCAGGGCGTACAGAACGATTATCTTAACCGGGATACAGTAGAGGTCTCGATCGATACTTTGGTGCGTAAAAGCAACCTGCTTTCTCTCCTATTTCGTCATTGCTTACCTTGCTTTCTCGACACAGAATCGTAAACCCATTCTCGGTGCTTGTGAGCACGATCCTCTGTCGCTTTGTCAGGTTAAATTCTCGGATACGGAGTACTTCCTCGTCGAACCTCCTCCCCCTGCAACGTCTGTCATAGATACTGCGATCGAACTCTTCTCGAAACTTCTTCCTCTTCAATCCGTGCAGTCCACCGTCAAAGTTATAACCCAACTTGTTGACTCCGTCCGATCATCGAAATTGGAACGAAATGCGGGGCGAAAGGCTGCAGTTTTCATTAACGCCACAGTGGCACTTGTCCTAACACTCCGGTATGCTACGTTGACGCATTTTCGGCAGGCAAGGGATATTTTTGGCAATACACAAATCACAACGTTGTTATCGCCTTTTCTCATGGTATGCTCCCAGAGATTTGAATTATCACTTTGACTAAGGTTAGGCATTTTGAAAGGACGCTCTTGTTGACGGAGATCTGGTTTTACGTTCCTCTGCTAGTGAATCAGTTGGCCGTTTGGCGAGTCTCTCTGGAACCAACTACCTCACCAGCCAGATTAAAGACCTTGTCGACCAAGTGGTCAATAACCGCAATCCTAACGGTCGAGCAGGCTGTTCGTTGGCCTTTGGTGCAATATACAGTCATGTCGGTGGCCTTGCTGCTGGTCCGTTACTCAAAACAACGGTTAACGTCCTCATGTCGCTCATTAATGATCCGCATCCCGTTGTCCATTTCTGGGCTTTAAATGCCCTGGCTCGTGTCATCAATGCCGCCAGCTTGGCGTACGCTCCTTTTGTATCTGGCACCCTTGGGATGCTCCTGAAAGTGTACCTTACCGAATCGCACGAGAGAGAGGGAGGAACATTGTCCAATTCGAATGTATCAGGTGATTTCCCTGCTTACCCAGTTGTTTGCCAAATAATCGACTCCGTCATCACCGTTCTTGGACCGGACATACAAGAGTCCTCGAGAACTCGAGCTCTCGTTCAGAGCCTCGTCCACGAGTTTTCATTGGAGGAAGATGAAGGCATTTCTGTGGAAGCTATCAAGTGCATTCAGCACTTCCTTATGTTCGCCCCAGAACATACTGACATCCCAGACCTTGTCAAGAGGTTCACAGGACACCTGTCGTCTTCTCGACGACCATTGAAACTCGCATCTATCAATGCCCTGTACCAGCTCGTACAAAAAGATGCCCTATCTATGTCCAAGTTAGGTGGTGATCGACTCGTAGAAGATCTATTTGGGATGTTGGACGATGATCCTTCCGTGCAAGGCGTCCGGAATGTCATTTCAAGCTGGCTGCAGCAAACTGTAATTTACAATCCATCGGCATGGATCGATTTATGCCAACGAATCATGGCCCGAACAACTGCCTCTCAACAAGTTGCGGATGCGGCGACTCGTCAAAACCTGCGCGATGACGAGGGCGAGTCCTTAAACGTCGGCTTGTCCCAGGATTCAAAAGGTGCAGGTCGGAGTCGCCTTACCTCAAGATGGCGAACACAACTCTTTGCGTTGCAGTGCCTGCACGAAATATGCACGATTGTTTCTAATAGCGGGCGAAAGGAGCACCTTAACGCAATCATCGCGCGCACCCAAGGAATTCCTGTTTCTGGAATGTTGTTTTCAAGGGTTAGTGATTTGATCAAGATGGCTTTCACTGCCTCCACTGCTTATGTCACCGAAATCCGACTTGCGGGACTTGTCGTTTTGCGCGATGTAATCGACGTCCGTTCATTCTTTATCCATCCTGTTTCCAATTTGCTCATCTTATATTATACAGATGTTTGCAACCTCACCCGACCCAGCATATGATGATGCCCTACTTCTTGAACAACATCAGGCACCTATAACGGCAGCACTTACCCCAGCTTTTTCATCAGACTCTACTCCGGAGATTCTCGCCTCTGCAGTCCACGCTTGCGCGGTTTTCGTGGGGTGTGGAGTTGTCAAGGACATTGGACGCATGGGCCGGATCTTAAAACTCTTGATCACTGCCTTGGAGCAATCAAAAGGTGGTTAAATTTATCCAGCTATTTGAAAGAAAAAAAAAGGTTTAATGACTTTTTATATAGACTCCAAGATGGTCTCTCTCGGGGAAGCTGGCGAGTTGAGTCCGAACGCATCTGCAATGTTGAGGATCTCGACACTCTCGGCTTGGGCACAACTTCAAGTATCTAGTATGCAACAAGGGTATCTAGAGAATGTAGTGAAGCCTAACCAGGCAACACTTTCGTCTTTATGGATCGCGGCACTCCGTGATTACGCGAGTATCCGGATAGACTCAGAATTCCTGCATGACACCTCATCTGTAGTTGACTCGTCGTATTCAAGTCTTGGGAAAGAGGTTTTACTCCCTGTAAGTCTTTTTCGTGGCCTGTCATTATGGAGTTAATTTTGGCCCCAGTACTATTCTGAAGCTTGGGCAATCATCCTTCAAGCCGTCGCTACTGCTATGCAAGCAAATGATCCTCATATTCTTGCGGCAATGGATGGGAAAGAATACAACGAAACTAGCAAAGATTTGGTTTTAGTGAATGATAGAAAGGAGCCTGCAGCATTTTTCTTCATCATCTTTGGTCTCGTTTACGAAGCATTGGCCACTTCTTCCGCCGACTCCTCAACAACGACTGCAGCACGCCAGTCAGGGGTTACATCCGCCCTCCAAGCTCTGAAATGCCTCGTTCGTCCCGAATATTCCGGCACGGCTATCATGGAACCCACGATCTTCGAGGAGTTCATCTCGCTGTGCTATAGGATGGGAATGACAGAGTCAGCTGGGATTCAAATACACCTTGTCCAGATGCTTGCCGTTTTTGCGGCGTCGCAATCGTTGTCTGCCGCGGGGTCAGATGCTCTCACATTGACTTCTCCTGCTGCTCATTGCCTGCGTATCTGTGCTCATATCCTTAAGCAATCTACTGCGCTATCACGCGCCAGCTCGGCCCGTATGTCTCCATTTTTGTCCAACTCGTGCCCGACTAACAAGCGTTTGTAGAGGGCCAACTTTCTGATCGAATCCTTGTAATTTCCACCTGTGTCTCCGCCTTCGCGTCCATTGCTTCTGCCATCCCTACATCTCAGAGAGAAGATGTTCGCGGAGTCGCCATTCTCCTTTACAGCGGCACGTTTTCATGGTTATTCATAAGTATGCACTTACTTACCTCCTGGCATCAGACCTTCTCAAAGACGAATCATCTGAGCTCGACCTGATCGGACCAACCCTGCCTGCTCTGAAAACTCTCCTAGATCTTCCTGTTATCCCTGATCAAGAGGAAAAGGAACGATATTCACGATTGATCCACGCTCTCCTGTCTGCGTGTCTTCTCAATATTGACATGATGAGGTAAATAATAGGATCATTGGAAACTTACATCTTCTAACTTGTTCGCAGAGGCCGTCATGGTGGCATCTCAAATAAAAAGATAAAGAATAATATGCTCGCAGCAGTGCTTATTCTTACTGTCGTCCCATCTTGGGTTAAGATTGGGAGACCAGTCGTTGAACATGGCTGCTTCCTGATTTCTCAGAAACTGTTGGACGCTGACGAGGCGAGTTTTTCCGGGTTTCCCCTCGTATTCAAGGTTTATTGACATGTTCTTAGATGACGCTTACCGCCGCACACTGCGCTAAGACCTTGATTCTAGCCTCTTCCTCAGGCAACCCCACCCTCAGACAATGCTCCCGGTTGCTCGTTCCAGGCCTTATTGAATTCGTTGCAAAAATGGCTCACTTGATTCATGATGGAACTGTTACTGAAACAATGGCGGCAGCTATTAGTGAAGTGTGGAAGGCCTTCACTGCTCTCTTTTCCTCTACCGCAGAGGAGTATCGTAAGCCAAGCGTTTGACTTATCTTCGCATTTCTAACTTCCTTGCAACAGGCCCTCAATTGCTTGGCGTGCTCCTCCCTACAATTTCTCTCCTTCTTTCGAACACAACTCCGTCCCAACCTGTGGCTGCTTCATTGACCTCTCAAACCATCGCTCAACTACTGTCCTTTGCGACGACATCACCGTCAGCATTCAAGGAAGCAGCTGGAAAGCTAGACTCGCACAGTCGTGAACTCTTGGAGCTTTCCATTCGTCGGGCTGTCGGTGGACCGACGAGTGGTACCGCTCAGTCTGCGAAACCACAAATATCTCTTCGGTCCTTCTGACATCTGGCTCTGGACATGACTTCCTTCTATCATGTTGCACTAGAAAAATTATTTTGTAAATGTTTCTTCATTTATACCCAATACTTCATGGCTTGTAGTTTTTTAATCCACATGTTATTTTGTAGCTCTACGAGGAGGCAGCCGCTCGTGGTGGTAATGCTGCAAAAGACGGTTTGCGTTCGGTTTGGTCCGATAACGAGCTATGCCTCCAAAGCTCTTCCAACGGTTCATTTGTTGCCACTACCTTTAGGTGGGGGGTATTAGCGGTTTGACACAGGGTTTTTGGTGGGCAATTTGAATGTAGCTATGTCAACTACCATTCATAGAATTATTTTCCCGCACACTTCGTCCCATGACATTCCAAATTGTTCCATCCCTCTATCCAGTTATCCTGCATCCCTTGGTCGCACTTGCATTAACCATGGCTTCCTCCACTGTCTGCGGATACCCTGCGAAGACCGTCTTCAATTGCGAGTTTCCTATATCCGCTGTGTCGCCTTCTTTCGGCAGCATGTTTAATTATCGAGGTGTAAATCTGAAATCATGCACGCCCATTTCAGTCGTCACGACAATGGGCGTATTTTCCTCTCTTGTTAACCTCGTCGCCGAACCTGTTGATGCTGTTTACGATGTAAAACTTGGTAGAGACTGGTTCAATCACTGCACCACTTCAGTTCCTGATGCCTAAATCCTGCTTTCGGATGATACTTGTCTTATTTTCTTATCGTCCCCATTTTTCGCCGTACGCACTCGCCATGCAGGTGAGTTTATCTTGTCAAGAATTTATGCTACACCACCACTCATCATCTCTAGTACCTATGCCTCTGTTTTGTGGATTGAAAGATGAGGAGACGTCTGACGCGTCCGATCCTTTCTCATCATCTCTCTTGTCATGCTAGTGAGTTCCCTGATCATGACCTACCTCCAGAACCTAGCTGTCAACATGATACGTCTAACGCCTCTGATCCTCCATATCATGGACTTTGATGTCACAGGCCGGCGCCACTTTGAATGGTGATTCCATGGTTGTTAATGTTGATGTTCCTTCTGCTGGTGAAAGCATATGACATACTTCTCGTGGTCATCAATACGGGCAGTCAGTTTACCTGCTATTGCGTTAAGTCGCCTTTTCTCAACCATAGAGTATGTAAGTAAGCCTATGTTATTAGGTCTCGCAATACATCAACTTCCTTCAAAGTATAGTAAAAATGTGTTAGGTGTCCTTGTTGCTTCTCATTTATCTGCTGATGAATGTGCAGACTAGTGATGGATGTATGCAACTCGTTACTAGTTTTTGTGTCCTTGAAGTAACTAGGCTCCTTGTCAATAACATGATACTTGTACTACTATTATCCTTGTAAAAGGTAGTGGGCCATGCCGACTGCGATCTGCCCTACTGCGTTATTTATAATACTCAGAGTCTAGATAAGGAGCTGATCAATTGTTTAGACACAGAATATTCCCAGCTGTTTCAAACGGGTACAATGTCGACAGAACTCTTACCTCCAACACTTCAGAACGTGCTGGACCAGACCTCTTTAAAGTGGATTTTCTGCGGTAAGGTGTCGTCCCAGTCAACCTTTCCTGCAACTAACTTCATCCATCGTCGTTCAGGAGGAAAGGGTGGTGTTGGTAGGCTTCACCGACATTTCATATTTGTCTTCCATTTAGGCGTCTTCCACAGGCAAAACCACCACTTCTTGCTCACTCGCAATCCAACTTGCAAAATGTCGCAAGTCTGTGCTACTAATTGTGAGGCCGTGCGTGCATTGTTGCCTGAATTACACTGCTGACAATACTCAGTCCACGGATCCCGCTCACAACCTCTCGGATGCCTTTGGTCAAAAGTTTTCGAAAGATGCTACCAAAGTCAATGGCTTTGACAACCTTTTCGCGATGGAGATCGATCCGACGAGTGCCATTCAGGAGATGGTAGAGCAATGTACGTTGCCTTTCATATTCCTTTATACCAAGTCTAATGTTTCCTGGCAAGCTGATTCAAATGGCATGATGGGCTCGATGATGCAGGATCTGGCATTCGCGATTCCTGGTGTAGATGAAGCCATGAGCTTTGCAGAAATTATGAAGTCAGCTTCCTTTTAATTGGCCTCAGGGACACACTGACTTCCGTTTTCAAGGCACGTTAAATCCATGGAATATTCCGTAATTGTCTTTGATACCGCCCCGACTGGACATACACTCCGTTTCTTGTCTTTTCCGACTGTTCTTGAAAAGGCATTGGGCAAACTCAGTACCCTTGGTTCCCGATTTGGGCCGATGATTAGCCAGGTCAAAATACATGTTCTCTCCTCAGCGCCATACAATTGACGAATCATATTTCAGATGTCGGCGATGATGGGCGGAGAAGCAGGATCGCAAGAAGATATGTTCGCTAAACTGGAGAACATGCGTGCTGTTATTACGGAAGTTAATACACAATTTAAAGATCCTGTGAGTATGATTTACCATATCGCATCGATGGAATCATGTTGAGTTTCTTGTAACATCCAGGAAAAAACAACCTTCGTTTGTGTCTGTATATCGGAATTCTTGTCTCTCTACGAGACAGAACGACTAATCCAGGAATTGACCGCGTATGAGATCGATACCCACAACATCGTCGTCAATCAGCTCTTGTTTCCCAAGAAATGTATGGCTTGTAGCTCTGTATCAAAGTTACTGACTAACCAACATCCAGCATCGAATTGCGAACATTGTCAAGTCCGGCAGAAGATGCAGCAAAAATATCTTGGAGAGGCACATGAACTCTATGACGAATTCTTCCACATTGTCCAACTTCCCTTGTTGACAGAGGAAGTCCGAGGTCCAGAAAAACTCAAGGCCTTTAGCAAGATGCTAGTGGAACCTTACGTGCCTCCTCAGGAATAATATCTGTAGAGTAGAGTGGTTTCTGTGGATGTTGAAGCAGTTCGCGCGTGGTATTGCCCACCTTAATGCAATTTTATAGAAACTGGTGTTGCTAGCTTGACGATTATAATCTACAGTATGGTGATGCATAGAATCTAGGACGTAGAGGTACATAAGATAAAGTACTGAATAATTTATAGTGCTAGGGTAACAAATGAGTAAGGTAAGAATGCATGCGAAGCTTTTATCAGGAGTGAGATGCTAGTAATCGTTCGACGTGCTCAGACCAGTCGAACCCTTCACCATTCCCAATGGTTATTTTTTTACGGGGTGCGGATGTCCTACGGTTGCTCATACCGCCATCGAACCGTTTCCCTGAGGCTTGCTGTACCAGGCCCTTGATTTCGCCGAAGTCGTCTGTTGCTTGGGCTTTGAGGAAAAACGAGCTTTTAGCGCGGTGGGAGAGACAATCGGGTTGAATGTAGCCTTCCAAACTTCCTTCAAATGTTGGTTCGGATTCTGCTGACATAGGAAGACCGTCTTGATGAAGGGTGCCACCATTGGTCATTCTTAAAACCTTCACAATATCCAAACTTTCACCAGGCGGGATAGGGATAGGCTGCGATGGAGTAACGCAAGGCATGTCAACTTCCTTACGCAGTACGGTGTCTACGTCTACGGCGGAGAAGAAGGCCACACCCTGCGGTAGGTCGTCCATCCCCAAGTTGTATGCGAAGAGGCTGCGAGTCCATAGGTTCGAGATCTGAAGAGCAAGAGCAGCACGATACTTGTCTTCTTCTGCAACCAGGTACCGGAGTTCGTCATGAACGGAAATTAAGAAACGCGCATTAATGTTGTATTTTGCGATAAGGTGGTTCATTGAGACAATGAGGAGGTGAAGATAGTCGACGCCTGAAGATTGCACGACCCAGTTGATTCGTGATGTCATGTAATTAGATCCAAATCCTTCTGGAAGATATTCTTTCGACAGAGCGTAGGTAACACCGCAACCCAACGCCGGAGTCTGAGGTTTGTCCGACATCGCGATTTCTTCGAGTTTGTTGAAGAGATAACTCTCTGAACCACCAAACCAGAATTTCCGATCGAAGATGTCGCTTCGGTGAGTGTTTTTTCCCTTCGTCGAGGCATATAGATTTCCTGCCAATTTTTGAGCCTCTTCTGGTAGCATTGTGGGGTTTGCTTGGAGCAATAACAGTTCTGCATGTCGAATCCCAGCTCCATAAATCCGCGAGTAGTTGAAAACTTTGGCTTGATCGCGAGATATACCGAGGATGTTTGCACTTTTCGAGTGAAGATCGGTCCCTGCTGCCTTTGTCCCTTCGAGTGTCATCCAGCCAATTGCAGAGGCGCCATGCAGGCCAAACTGAGCGTCTCCCATGCAGCTTGAAATCCACAATTCTTCACTGTCGACATCTGCACCAACGATGGCAAAACCCTCTGGAGCGCGAACCATGGCTTTGAGTTCAGATCCTACTCGGGTCTTTTTCGCGTTGCTGGCTGTCAACCAGGTCTTCTCAATGGCCCTGCGAGTCACGGTGCCCATTGTTATCATCTGCGGCAGAATGATGCCATATTTCCTGCTACCGTTCGGATGAACAGGCAAGCCCAATGAGCGTTGCGAATTTTGCCAAACGACAAGTTGGTTGAGGATCCGGTCACGGGCACTGATCCAGTAGCTACAATAGGCGTTCATATCCAAAGCCTCTTTCGCTTCATCCCCCGGGCTCTTCAGGGTGCCATTCTGTGCATATTTAACAAAACTTTTCCCAAGTGGGCTCGCGACATTGGCCTTATCGCCGTCTTTGTGTGGTACCTTGTAGAAGATAAAGCCTTCACTAAGGGTCGCCTCAGCCAATGAATTATCTGCCGGGTCATAGAATGAGAGGGGTGACCATCGCGTCTTGAAATCGGATGTTGAAGGAACACGGAATGTCCAGCCATGTTCGCGAGAGTGGAATAGTGGGTAGCCGGACCAAGAAAGCCGAAGGAGTAGAGGGGCAATACGACTTCGGACAGTAATTTCAAGATGGCCGGGCGGCATATCCTTCCTTGGCTTGGTTGCTTCCCAATACCATTTTGGCCAATAGACAGGAGGAGGTTTTGGAGGTTTTACAAGCTTTGCCATTTTTGAGCCATCTGGAGAGAATTTGGAAGATGGGTTCCAATTCAGTTGGGATAACCATGGATCAGTGGTCCGTTCGTCGATTTGAGCTTTTAGGGTCGATTGGGCGAGTTCGAGAACTTGTTGTCGCAGGTCGCCGGTCTCGGAACCTTGGCACAAATCCCGACACAGTGAAGGCTTAGCGGAAGCCAGCGTATCGTCTTGGAAATACTTGAGGGAGGTTTTGGAAAGAATGGATTTAACTTTTGTACTTTTCAGTGGCAGAGGTTTTAAGTCGCCGTTAAGTGCGTACTGCCAACCATCTTTGATGCTGTAGTGAATCGGGCATCCGTTGTACGAAAGTTTGAGTAGTAAAGGAAGGATCCTCTCTTTCGTGATCTTACCGTATGGTTCCGAAAGAACCTGTAGGTACCAGTGGGGCTTGATGCTACTTTGTTCGACTTCTGTTTCAGCCGGTAATGATTGAGTCTATCATTCGACTTTCAATAATATGTAACCAGAGAATGACAGAGCGGTACTAACCTCTAGCGGGAATATTCCGCGAGATTTTCCAGCTACCTTGGGCGTCCAGTCCAATTGACTCAACCATGGATCTAACGCCCATTTCTCTCGGTCATCCATTAGAGTACGGGCATCCTCTGCAAGCTTTTTCAACTTCGTTTGAACCTTTTCTTCCATTTCGCTATACACAGTCTCAGCCTTCTGTAAATATCCCTCCCAATTTTCATCCACAGGCAGAAAGGAAGAACCCATGGCGAGGATGCCTGAAAATGAAACTGGATGGGGACAGGCGACAAGGAAGCTTGGGAGAATTGCAGCATACACCTGATGTGTTACCTCGACATCGGTGGCACAGTATTCGAGATAATCGATGATGTTGAGGCGAATATTTTCAGGTTCCATTATGAGAAGATCATTCCTAATCTCTTTTCTGATCTCGATCCCACAATGAAGTCTTGCAACTTCTGCAAGAGAATTTGAAGAGGTCAGGTCTTCCCATCGTTTAGTGATGGCCTCATCGGCAGCGATGTCTGGATCGGCGCCCGAGTCATCATGTGATTGAAGAAGGAGTAAGCTCTCTTCCATCTCCTGGTGCACCCGAATCAGTTCTTCCTGTTTTGCCAAGTCCCCCTCTTGCTTTCGCCGCTCGTCCACGGTCCGCATGAGGTTCAGGATAGCCTCCACAGCCTCATCCCTTTGTTCTTCCTCCAATTGTTTTGACTTTCGGTATTTGAGCCAAGCTGGCCGCTGATGCGATGAGATGCCTTTTACGGCAACGTGAAGAGACATGGTGTCAAGAAACCGTGTTGCTGTCCCTTTGACATTGTATTCATCCAAAATTCTGATGCGATCGTAGGAGACGTTGTGGCCTACAATAACTTTAGGTATTTCGGGTCCTCCAAAGGGTATTAGATGCTGGGGGTCTTCGGATTCCTGGAGGAGCCAAGGTGATATCCAAACATACCACGCATTGGGAGATGCTGCACAAGCCATAATGGCATAAGGATGATATTTTGGCATGGTCTCCACGTCAAATGTGAGCATCTCTTCTGGTTTGTCGTTGTGGGTGGGAACTTCGACGTGTTCGCTGTAGCTTGAGCCATCGGGTAGATAGTAGTACTTCGTCCAGCCGCTTTGGATATGCCAATTATCTGGTTTAGGAGGAAGCTCCGTGGAGGCGAAATGTTTCGCTAGAAAGAGCCAAGGTTCCGCTGCCTGAAAACCGATGCGATGAAAATGCTCTGCAATATTGGAACCTTGCAAAGGAGGGAGTTGAAAGCCTGTGTCAGGGAGTTCGGATCCCTGGGTGGGGTCTAAGCCGTGCATCTGGAGGTGCTCTCGGGATATTTGTACGTATGAAGGTGGAGGAGATGGGAAATTAACGCCCTTGAATACTTGTGCATGAAGCTTGCGAGAGAGGAGCTGAACGCCGAGTTCATTTCTCTTCACTGCATTACACATGAATCGGCGTAAGTAACAAGTATTCAATAAGTTTCCGAATTTTTTACTCACCATACCGCCGTGCTACTATTTCATCTAGGTCATCCTTTCCAACACGCTCCAATTGTTCTAGTGGGGTGGAAGACATGAATCTCCCCCATGGGGTGTCGCGTGAGTTGAGGAGTAGCAATGGGTGTGTTTTAACTGAAGTAAGCCAAGGCGTTGAATGGATATACGGTCGAGCAAATCTTAAGGTGTTTAGCATTCCGGGAGACGACCATACGGCGTCTCGGCTGGTCTCTGGCGGATACCGAGTATTATATCAGCAATATTATGTAATTCACACGTCACCAGTTTCAGCGTTCCACCACTTGTCCTCGCTCTCTCGCACCTTTCTGGCATCGCCCTGACTTCTGGTATGCTACAGAATCCTGAAAATGTGAGCTCGTTACGTTATCACACACTTATTTACTTAATGTTCTAAAAAAACCACTATTTAGGTGAATTTAACTTGTTATGAGCTGTTACAACGTGGCCCCTCCCCTCTTTGAGGGATGTGGGCACGGTGTGACTACGGTAGGGTCGAGGCGAACATCGCACCCAATGGCGGCATACCAGATTGCAAGAAAACGAAACGAAGTGAATCCGAGCGTGCGATCCAACCCGAACGGCAATGGGGACCTCAACCCAACGAAAATGGACAAACGACGACCCCCACGATAGTGAGACCACCTCAATGCTGACATGGCGAACCTACAAAAGCCCGATGCTAGAATGGAACATGCCGCTGGGGTGAGGACAGGGTGACGCGAGCATGGAATGACGAAAATCAGTACGCCGGCAATGAGGAGTCGAGGACAATGTGGATAACAAGTATCGAGGGTGGGAGTGATAGATGTGGGTCATCGGTCAAGGGCATGGCCAGAGAAAGCAGATAGAGGTTGGATGGGATGCTGGGAGATCTACCTGCGTCGGTGTTGGCTACATTCGCGCATGCGTGGTTGGCTCAGGATGTGGCAGTGCAGGATAACTCTTTGCGCTGGCCTGCACCACCGCCAAACCACCATAACCTAGTAGTGTGCGTGTTACTAAGCTGATTGAGCTGGGCAATGTACCTGTACTTCGCATTTACTAGATCAATTTCATAAAGTTCACAAATAACTTGAAATAAGTTGAAATAACCTCCAAATCTTATGACTGTTATTAAGACTTGGTGGACAGGGCATCTAATCTGAATGATTGAACGATAAATGATCTGATCTTTCTTCATCTAAGCGAGTATCTGGGTTCCCAGCCGCGCAGCGCTGCCAAAATGCCAGAATCTAACCGAGTATCCAAATCTAACCGAGAATAAATTGTGAAAAAAGGGTCCTTTACTTATTTATGATGTCCCCCACCCTTTTGCCCATCAATCCCCTCATATACTCACTCATAATTCAGCCATATCGCGTCGACGTGTCAGGTCATGGGATTTTAGTTACTATATTGAGACTCTCCCCCTTCCCTTTTTGGCTTCTTTTTTTTTTTTTTAATTTTAATTTTTCTTGCCACACACACCAGTATCGAGCCGGCGTCTCTGGTACTGTAATTAGCTTAGCGGCTTTTAGTCTCAATGTGTGTCACGTACGTAATGGATGTGACAGGACGTGAAGAAATTGGTCACAGAAGGCTTTGAACCTGCACGTTTTGCCTTTGTCCCGGGCAAACGGCTTCCCTATATCCTTCTTTGGGATCAATGTATTCAAACGAGGCCTTAACTTGCTGACCTTGCTATCTTCAGTGCGGCCAAACCTTTACCCGCCGCTTTTAACTTCTTCCTTGAGACCATCATAACCAATTTAAACCAACGCGTCGACCAGAGGCAACAAGTTGTTCATGCCTTCTGCTCAGCAAACTATGCAAGCGCTCATCCGACATTTCGACGATGATCGTCTCAAGTCTGAAGATGATCTCGGCCACGCTCTCTCGATGCTATCGATGGTATCCGAAATTAACTACGAAGCTTTCTTGAAGCAACTCTTATCGCCACCTCCGTATATTTCCCAACCAACATTGGAGCTTGTTCTTGCAGGTATGTCTGCAACTTGTCGCCCGCGTGGTTATCTTACGCCCCTCTTCAGCGAGCGAATGTGGCGACAAGCTGAGGAAGTGGTTATGTGAAAATGTTACTCCTCGCGCCGAAAAGTATTCTTCGTCGCTTCAGGCGTTGATACTGGAGAGACTTTCTTTGTTTTTTCAGTGCACATATTATCCTTTTACAAGGGATGTATCCATGGCATCGGCAAGCTACCGCACAAAAGTGCAGGCGGCACCGCGTGCAATTGATGCATTACTTCGCTTTAGTCCTCGTCCCTCTGCCGAAGCTCAAGGACCCGAGTTACATTCAATGGATGACATACTCGCCAGTGGATTGATCAAAGTGAAAGTGTCCCAGCGTCAGCGGAAGCAAGCAAGGATTCACGCAGGACCTGCCTTTGATCCTGCGGTTCTGGATTCATTTCGAACTCTTGGGATAAACCCACCAGACTCCGTTGTTGATGTATCTTCTAACATTGCCACAGTCATTTCAGAGCAGTTGGATATCCTAAAGGTTCTTCTTGCACTTTCTTCTGTGAAGGAAAAACTAAAATCTCTCCAGTTCTACCTTGATATTTTGGGGGATTCGAAGTTTGAAGACTTCATCCGCAAAAGATATATTTCCATCGAGAGCCTCGAGGAAGGTGTCGTCGAATTCAGTGAAACAACCAAGCCTAGTCCGGTGAAGGATGAGAATAGTGAATTGAAAACCCCGGCCGCGTTTCCGATGGTGCAACCTATGAAAGCGTGCGTAACCCTTCTGAGGGTATTTGTGGATTTATAACCTTCTCCTCCCAGGGCCCTATATTTTGAAAGTGCTGAAGGGTTCGGTGAATGGCGTATCTTGATATCTTCCAGAGCTGATCGCGATCTCCGCGAAGCTCGTCGTGGAGACGCGAAACACTTCAAAAATATTATTAAGAAAATAAAGTATGTATACTAGAGTCCAACGAATTTGAAATCTCACAACCACCTTTATACACAGGGAGCTTTCTAGGGGTCATTTCTCTGATGACAACCAGAAACGGCTCAATGGCCCAAATACACAGATCCCAATATATGAAGCCAAAATGGAGAGAGATTCAAGGCTCATTGTGTGTCCTTTTGTCCCCATTGAGTTTACTATCTAATTTTTTTTTCAGTATCAAGTTGATTGCATTCCAGAATATGATACTGAAGTGAGCCGAATTTTTTCTTCATTACTTGGGGGTTAGGAAATCTATGCCAAATTTAATCTAGATCGAACAACAAGGTAATTCATTAACTTTTTGTTGTTGTTCGTCACTCACGCTATGTATTGGTTGTAGTTATCAGGATATTTGGAATTTATACCCATGCGCAGATGGATCAACGACTTTGGGATTCCATTGGCCAACAGCTGGGGAGGAAGGGCAAGGAGTATAGGCGAAGATGCATCTATCGAAATCGACCCCTTCATGCTGGAGATAATGTTTTCACACCTGCCTGCTTTCCAGCGGCAGAAGATGTCAATGGTGATGATGCCCTCCTCATACCTGAGCTTCCGCGAGAGAGTTTGGAAGAAGTGTGTGACAAAAAATATCTTCTGAATTATTGTTGACAAGAAACCATCCAAGATGCACTCGCTCCTTGTGTAAGTTCTACTTCCGAGTCATTTACACCCTAAATTCTAACGGTGATGACCAGTTTGGAAAAATTTGTCACCCTTTCTCAGGTAGGACTAAAGAATTGTGATTCCTTATGTGGTTGCTGATATTTCTTCCAAGGCTTTGCTCAATAGTAAGGGAAATAATTTTATGCCATTGGTATCGCTGATATGTCCTGCTAGGCATTATTGCAGATCTGGATGTTGCCCATGTCTTCAACGTCAGTCCTCAGGAGAAGGAAATAGTCGAACATCCATATTCATGTTACGTCTTAGGACGGAGTGGGACTGGGTGGGTACGAGTTGTTAAAGTGCAAAGAACTACCTATTAACATGCAGCTGTATTAGCAAAACTACTACCATGCTTTTTAAGATGTTGGGAATCCAAAGAGCCTACAACATGCGCAAAGATTCAATGCAAAAACCGCGACAACTGTTTGTCACCCAGTCCCGCGTCCTTGCGGGAAAAGTAGAAGAATACTTTTCCAAACTTCTGCAGTCCCTTTCTACAGCCGAGCGAACTCGGGAGGAGTTGGCTGAGATGGTGAAATTGAAAAGAACGCAACAGGACGAGGAAGGCCTCATCGATATTGATGATGATCAAGACTGGCGCGGCGATCTGCCGCAGCGGTTTAGCGAACTTCAAGATGAACATTTCCCCCTGTTTCTTACATTTGGTCGGGTGAATTTGGCTACATTCTTGTAGGTCAAACGCGGGCTAACTGCCTATTCAGCTGGCCTCCTTACTGGAGGCAGACATGCCAGATGTATCTCCTGGTGATGTGGACTCTGACGATGGCACCAAGTTCTCGAAAACGTCAAAGCTCATCAGTTACAATACTTTCCTGGACGCATATTGGCCACACTTCACCCAATCTCTCAAGAAGGGTCTCGGTGACTAATTTTGATTTCATCATTATACATATATCAATTCACTCTTTGTTCAGACCCAGCACTTGTCTTTAGTGAATTGCTGGGTATGTATGAGAGTCATCATGAGCCAGGACCAGGCTGAATTCTGTATTAGGTGTAATTGAAGGCTCGGAGGAATCATTATCCCATGAGAGTCACTTCCTGGATAAAAAGTCTTATGAAAATCTCAGCCATAGGGCACAGTATGCCTTCGCCAATCGCCGCGAAACCATTTATGCGATCTTCCAATTATATCTCAAGCAAAAGAAGGTCAATAACGAGTATGATGCAGCTGACAGGTGCGTCATGCACATCATCACTCCGCTTCTGTTCTTTAAGATCTGAAATTTAGGACACACCGTATCTTGAGCATCTTCCAAAAGGTGGGTGTACCTGGTCAGAAGATTGACTATCTGTAAGTTTTTCGCAGATACCCAAAGTACCAACAGCTAATTTAGTCGACAGTTACGTCGACGAAGCACAGGACAACCTCCTCATTGACGCTCTTCGTAAGATTCTTCTGATATACGACTCATGCGATATATTTATGTGCCACGTAGTGCTCCGGTTTCTGGTCCGCAACCCCCATGGCTTATTTTGGGCAGGAGATACCGCACAGACGATATCTGTGGGAAGCTCTTTTCGCTTTAATGACTTGAAAGCGTTCCTATTTCGTTTGGAGGTTCGACAATTCCATTTATATGATTATCGATCTCGTTTTCATCGTAACCCTTATGTTTGCAGAAAAGAAGGGAAGAGTCCATTCTTGGCAATGCGTCACCGTTCCTACAGGAAGCACCGCGATCGTTTCAACTGGCCGTCAATTACCGCTCCCATGGTGGGATAGTTCAGTGTGCAGATTCTGTGATAGCGTTGATCACGCAATTTTGGCCCTATGCAATCGATGCTTTATCAAGGGAACGGGGCGTTGTGGATGGCTCGAAACCAGTATTCTTCAGTGGTTGGGATAGTGATACAGTCCGATATGTGAGTTGTTCGTATTTTTTTACCGATTCTCTTCTGACGACTCACCGTAGGAGCAATTTTTGTTCGGGGAATCGTACGTATAACCCAAAATTGGTTCGTCGAATTTGAGATGACTCTTTTTTGTTCAGTGGAAATCCCATCGAGTTTGGAGCACAACAATGTGGGCAATTCTAACTGTTGGTAACGATCTCACTAATACAGATCTATCTCTACTTTAGGTATCCTTGTACGCAATGAGGCCGCACGAGAGGAATTGCGGAGCCAAGTTGGTGATATTGGCTTAATCATGTCTGTCAATATTAAATTCATTACTGCCTCCCGATTAAAATTTGCCAATTCTTTCTAGGACTTTGTACGAAAGCAAAGGATTAGAATTTGACGATGTGAAATTTCTTGTCCTTGTCGCATATGATACACTTTGTTCATATATTTATGCGGCTTAGGTTCTCCTTTACAAGTTCTTCGAAGACTCATCCGTCGACCTTTCCCAATGGCGTCTTGTGCTTAACCTGCTTGCAGATCAAAGTGGGCAGGAGATGGCGGCTCCTCGGTTTGACGAAATTCGGCACGCTGGAGTATGTAGCGAGGTGAGGCGCTTCACAAATTTCCCCAGTGGTTGGATCAATGGAGCTACCTTTCTTTAGCTGAAATTTTTATATGTTGCCATCACTCGTGCCAGAAAGAACTTGTGGCTTGTGGACTGCTCCGAAAAGAGCGAACCTATGCGTGTATGGATCATGTGTCTCCATTTTCTTGGAGCTTCCTTACCAACAGCTCTTCCACAGGTTTTCTGGACCTCGAGGGATGAAATTCAAAACTGCCATCCTGGTAGTGACGTCCCCAAGCTCGCTGTCTCGTCATCTCCTGAGGAATGGGAAAAATCTGGCAGGACTCTCTTCTCGAATAAACGCTATTTACAAGCCATGCATTGCTTCGAACGTGCCGGTTTAACCCGCGAAATCGCCGTCTCCCACACCTACTACCTTCGAGAACTAGCTCGCTCAACACCAATCACAAGTTCCAAGTCTGGTATTCTTTCCCGCCAAACTGCTTTCTTGGCAGCTGCCGAGGCCTTTGTTGAGTGCTCCGGATCGGCCAAGAGTGCGAAGGAGAAGAAAGCTTACCTTAGAAGCGCTGGAGACTGCTTTGAACATGCCCGTGACGATTATCGAGCCGCTCAATCATATGCTCAGGCCGAGGAATATAACACTGCGGTTAAGTTATACCGAAAATGTGCAAGCTTCGATGAAGCTGTCGCAATTGTGACTCATAATCGACAGGAAGTGGAGGAAGAGGTGGCAGAGAATATTATCGGTGTTGCTAGACTCTTCTATTTCAAGGGAGGAGAGCTTGAGTACGTCCATCTGAACTGTTCTTACATGTTCTCACCCCCGTCCTCCAGTAAAGCGAAGCAACTTTTCTACTCTGTTGAAGAGCAACTCGAATACTTGGAAGATTTTGATCTCGATTTCTCCAAGGCTGCAGTTTTGGAAAACTTGGGTAAATTCCAGGATGCTGCCGAAATCCACCTTGCGGAAGGGAGGACGACGGAAGCGATACGCTTATTCCTGATCGACAAAGGCAACGAGGAATCCATCGCCCGCGGCAGGACTTGTATCTTACAAGGACTTTGGGAGAAAGCTTCCTTTAACACCAGAGGTTTGAATCGGTCTGAGGAAGTTGTCGAATTGCTGAAGCTGGCATCGAATTTCAGCGCACAGTCAAAGGCGATCGTG
>Ga0307517_10000440_pt1 | contig 71343 bp, 101 predicted proteins | sample 23_EM_MG_FD_194515 | JGI IMG/M metagenome (GOLD analysis project Ga0307517, IMG submission 194515) | Populus trichocarpa ectomycorrhiza microbial communities from riparian zone in the Pacific Northwest, United States - 23_EM | ecosystem: Host-associated > Plants > Roots > Unclassified | place... | reverse complement strand
AAGAGAATCCATACCGTTTTCCTAAAGTGGCCCGCACGAAATCATGAACTGGATCGTATATTGTGACTTGGAGCTGATTGCTTAGATTTCCCTGAACGTCGTTAATTTTTGAACTATTTCAACTAGGCCAAAACCTACCAAAAACGTGTCAATAGCAATTTGTTTTGCCTTATCTTGAAAGTTATTGATGTATGCGCGTGATACGCTCTTCGTGGCATCGGACAGCACACCTAAAACAAGAATTTATTGTACCACCCAACAAAGGGCTCTTGCCTTCCTACCAGCTAGTGTCCGCTTTCCACTTCTCGTGAAACTGGTGTTTAAGGCACCTGTTCCAGCGTAGATCCGCGATAAGGCATCGCCATTTTCGGCCCATAATTCACGATGATACGTCCAGAGGGCGTTGGAGTGTACCCATTCACGTCGAACAAGAAGCAAGTATTGCTCCAAACTTAGTCTCGACAAAATATCCTGAACGAAGTTGGTGCGGTCAAGACTTGCTTCAATTGCTTAGTACATGCACGGGAGGAACAAAAATGCGAACAAACCAGTCTAAGCAATTGGTCCTGAAAACACCCTTCTGGTCTGTGATAACCTCATCTGATGCCGCATCGCACATTGTGAATCCGAATCTGTCTACGTGGTCCCCGATACTTTCCATCGTTCTGATTCGTATTGTTAGAGAAATCATTTGGTAGATAAACTCCACAAACCGAATGTCGCGGATAACACTGTCGTGCCCTCCGATGCGTACAGCGTTATGAAAGTCGAAGTGCGTAATGCCTAATTCATCTCCGAGTGCCGCTCGAGATATTTGGAGGTGCCTAGCGTATGCCGTTGTCAGAGAAGCCTCATTTTCTTTCTGACCGAGCAAGTTGATGGCATGAATTGATCCATACTCCTCCATGACATTAAAGAGATGTCGTTCGAAGGCAGGTTGGGATGCCTGCGGTCGTGTGATCTGGATTCGTTGACCAAATGTTTGGAAACCTTGCTGTTCCCAGAATACTTGACTATCGTCAGCCATATGGAATATTAAGCAAGTAGAAGTCACCATACGAGGAACGCTTCCACGGATCTGAACATAACTGACACAATGTTGATCAGTACAAAAAACGGTTTCGGTCTACAAGAGAAATCGTCAGAAAAAAAGATGGGGTTTACAGGGCACTTGCCTCCACGAAATTGGCCGTGTTACCGTCATCATCTATCCCACGTGTGTTAAACCTCGTACCAGCTCTTTTCCAGCCAAGTCTCGATATCAAAGATAAAGTAGCGACAGTTGGTTGTCCATTAGTCGGTGGAGCTGGTAGTGCCATTGAGAAAACCCCAACATAACCTTGGATGGCAAGGATCTAGAATTAATTTAGTGTGTAACACAGTCGACAGGGCGAGGAGTAGTTACTAAGAAATTACATCTATCGAAGTCCTGCTTCTCGTTCATATCCAATCTTTCTCTAAAGTCAAGGAGACTGCGAAGTATGAATTCATTCCACACAAATCTTTCATCGTGACTTAGGTTCTCCTTGAAATAGGTTGGATCCCTGTCCCTAGAAAGTCGAACAGCTAGCCTGGAGGAAATGTCCCAGTCGGAATCCACAGCATAGTAAAAGGAACCGGAAGACAAGATCTTTGTTAGCGGCAAACAAGGGTGTTCGAAGACGGGAGCATTTTGCGCATAGGTGGACTCTGTGGTATCGGGGGAGCCGAAAGAGTCGTCCACAGCTGGGAGCTCATCCCAAGTACCAGCCGTCAGACTGTAGAAGCAGACCTCATGTATACGAGCGACATTTTCAGCTTGAATCGCCGAAGGTCGCGTGTTTCCTAATTCCGCAGCGCTGGTGACGACGGCAAGGAACGTATCTATGGAGCATGGGTCATTGTCGAACAATCAATTTTCCTTGTGCCACAGACCGTTCTCTATGGAAATCAACCCAAGACAACCCATTATGTTCCTGCTACTACTAAGTTTCACGAGGGTCTGGATATCGACCTGATCCCTTGAGATGAATTCCACAATCACTTTTGTCAGCCCGTCGCCTGCTCGAAAAACGAGGGCTTTGGTTGGACGACCCAGTCGTTCATCTCGAGAATCTGTTACAAGGTAGAGGGAACGTGGGACGCTTCTAAGATAGAGATGCATGACAGTTTTATCAGAACGGGTGCATTCCCCTTTTGACCCGGGATCATCTATCCGACTACTCAACAACGATTGTCAATCGCAACGGAGAACCGTTACTTAAGTTAAAAATTCTACTAATCATTTTTTCCATGAAAACTCGCATTTCTTCGCAGACTAGCGCCGCTCATACCCATGTCTGAGCTCTGAGAAGTTGACCTTCTGGGAGGTACGTCGAGCTTGAAATTCGAAGACCTTGAGTGATTTGGCACGTCAAGCTCCTGTATCCGGGGTACAGGAGACCTCGGTGGTAGTGGCAGTGTTGACGATCTGAAAGGCGAGGGTGGGGGTACAGGCGTTCGGGGTGCGAGTATTCCCTCAGAGGTATCTCTCCGCCTCGACGCAATTCGTGGCATTCTGTCAAATGAGATGTATGAGAGGATTGAACGTATCAGGGACACGCGGGGGGTTGTTGTCGGGAAGGTCGGGCTAGTTGGTGAGCTTGTACTATCTAGAAACAAATTTGACAAGTTCTATCATAATAGTCAAACTTAAACTTACTTGCAGCCATAGGAAGGGCATTATCATTCGCGCTCAAGCTGAGGAAAAGGAATAAAGGTATGAACCAGACGCATAGCCCAAAGAATGAGGCAATTTCAGTAAAACCTGGAATACGCCTGTGAACTCCTCGATATGACTTCAGATGTCTCGCCTCCGCAGTAATACGCGCGAAATAGAAGAACCACACAAAATGGTCCGCGACAACCAAGACACACGAGAGAAGGAATGATACTGAGGTAAGGGAGATGAATGGCCATGATTTTGAGAAATTCTGGAGATAGACAATGTGACAGAATGTTGAGAAAGCTGTTTGGAGAAAAGGTAATGAGTCTGTAAAGTAGAAAATGGCATGCAGTAGTATGATTGCCTGCGAGAAATGGCTCAACCTCACGACTGTTTGAAAAGACATGACACCTACGTAGATACTCCTTTGACCAACTAATTTAGCCAGGCGTGAATGTTCCTCAATGAGCTCTGAAAGGTAGAGTAGACCGCTCGCTGTGTGGAATTTCAAATCATTCAGTGTCTCGTCCCCAAAGTTAAGAAGCCACAAACCCAGGGACAGGGTCACAAAGGCAAAAGCCGCAAGTCCACAAACATAACTAACAACAGGCAGTTAAATCCATATCATAAGCCAAATGACTGAAAAAATACCTCAGATAGTACAGCAGTCCCATCTCCAAGTTGCCGGTTTAACAAGTTGGTAGTAAGTTCTTATGACATAGTAGGTGGCTCAGATTTAACACGCGTCAATTTCCGGGCCGCCTGCCGTTAGCAGTTTGACAACCAGAGCATGCTGACATTGGGAGTTTGAAACCTGATTCACCATTCCTATTCACTGCATCAAATCAATTATATACATGAACTTCACAAGGAACTTTGAAGTTTTAAAGAGGCGGCAGTATGTTGCAAGCACAGATGGCTGGATTTAGAAATGCAAGATTCGAATGTAAATAGGGCTGAAAACGTAATGTGATGCACTCAAGTGACTACACAATACCGGCGAAGATATAAATCAGGATGCGTAGATGTCGGTTACAGATCGAGAATGTTGAACAGCGAATGGGGTGTCGTTAAAATAGGTGTTAAATAGCGTTAGTCATATAGTGCGGGTGAGATGAGGGTCATGCTATGCTGGTCATGTTCATGTCGGGGAATCTGGGAGGCTCAGGTTCGGTCGTTGCCTATTCTTCGGTAATGCCGCCCTCTTCGAAATCCAGTTCGTCAAGCAATATACGCCGCGGATTCTTCTTTGCTTCTAGCGATTTGCCCAATTTCTTTTTCGAAAGTGCTGCAGGAGTCAAGCTCGCCACATTGGTACACGGTGGTCTTGTCGAGCTGCCTGGCTTGAATTTCGGGGACAAAGTACTTTTATCACCGTCAAGGAAGGCTTTAGAAAAACTCGAGTCGCGAGGTGTCGCGAGGTTTTTGGTGGCAACAACACGGGAATTCTCCTTCCATGATTCTTCGTCGTCCTCTACTACTTCACAATCATCATCGAAGGGCAGTGAATTGTATGAAAAGATATGAAGGTCTTGATGGACAACGAATCCGGGGAAATGAACCGAATGGGGGTCTGGTCGAGGTGGCAGCTCCCTCGGAATGAGGGTGTAGGAGGATCGAGAGGGAATGTTTGGTCGGCAAAATGGGTCATCGCTGAACACGTCATCAGCGCCTGTACGTCTTGTTCGAATACTTTGTGGCTTCAGCTCAGGGGAGGGAGCAAGCCGCGAGGACGAGGGCTGTCGTCGAGTGGGAGTCAGATCGACATCATTATTGACCGGAATTTCGGAGACTGGGCGCTTCTCCGGGTCCCCAGGAAAATGTTTGGGTAAACCGAAGTTGAGAATCCTGGCAGGACTTTGTGGGCCAAATAAAACGTCGGAAAATCTTGATGCTAATGCAGTGGTCCTCATCGAAGATGATGGACTCTGGAATGTCCGTTCTGGAGAAAACATGTCTTGTCCAGCGAGATTTCGGCGCTTGGCAGGACTGAGTATAGCAGTCCCCCCAGGTGAAAGTGGACGCTTATTATTCCGGCTGTGCTTGCTGTCTTGGACGGCGATGAGAAACTGGTGAAGTGGAAGTTCCTCCAGTGGACGACGCATGAAGAGGCAAGAGGTTGATGAGGATTATAAACAAAAAGTTCAACCGCCAATGCGGCTGCCGCGTGTTCTGTCACAAACGCGTTATGTCACGCGTCAATAAAATGCATTGGCACAAATTTGAAATTTCAAATGCGCCAAACTTATGTAACCAATTATGCAACAGCTCAACCGAGTTGAACGGAAGCTGAACGAATTGTAAGTAGTTTTTAGTCATTTAACCGATAAGTTGCAGGAGACATGTCGCCAACATCTTTGGCCTTCCCGTTTGTCAGCTATTCAAGTTCTTCGTCAACAAACCACCTTGCATGTTGAAGCACAGTTGCGTAGATACCAAATCGACTTGACGTGTATAAAATTACGGCCAACTGTTTTTTTTCCTCATAGTCAAACTGACTCCAGGGCCTACTTGTCAGAACGGCGGGGAGAGGACGACGAGTTGCTAACTCGTCAGCGAAGACATGTATTCGGTTTTGGGACTTTCGTCGGAGTGATCAGCTGTTGCTTGAAGAACGACACAACCTTTGTGGAGATACAAGCAAAAATCGATAATCCCCGACGAACTGGACGAAGCCTTGGGGATTCTTTGTATTCACACAGAGAACAAGAAGCTTTCGAATGATGTAATATGTTGACCTAGGTAGTATGTTTGGATGGCCGGTCACCTCTGCTGACACTGATTATAACTGATAATGTCATATTTGTGCTGCAGATTGACCAACCAAAGTTTTGTTGCTTGTAAACCAAAGGACTACGCATGGATTGGCATGACAACATCAAAAATACCAGTTCCTGTCGCGTTCGGTCGTCCGAGCACAATGTTTCCAGAAGGAGTCGTGAGATCATCAAAATCACCATAAAGTGTCGCGTCAGACAAAAACGCCGCAGTTGTTTCAAAAGAGGCTTTCAGGAGCGGAGATGGATTTGTTGATAATCCCTTGCGGTTGAAGGGCTTGTAACCCCCGTCAAATGTCTACAAAGTCATCTTTCAGTTTAAGCCAACTCAGAAGAAGCAGACGGTTACCATGTAATCGGCGATCAGTTCCAAATGTCGCCTGTTCACGTCGATGTTGTACACAGCAAAAATCCCTTTCATCTCCCGGAGGATGGTTGCTCGAGCCATTTCAACACCATATGTCTGTAGCACAGCGAAGATGTCATTCGAGTATATCTCATCAATATCCAATATCCCTTTCCCGGTGCTCTCGGCAAAGTCCCACATCCCGGTCAAATTGGAGCCATTTGTCGTCAGCTAACCAATATGTGAGTCCAAAGACAAAAGAACAATAACATCACCGACCTTGACCCTCAATTCTTCACCCTTTTTACTATCGTCTTTCACCTGAAAGCATTCTGAAATACCAGGGATTTCTCGAATGACAGTCGCCTTGCACACCCTTTCAATAATGCCGACGAACAAAAGCTTGGGCATGTCGGATGAAAGCTAGTTCATGTAAGTCGTTGGAATTGGAACGCTAGGAAGCAAATACCTCCAATGTGAAAGAGCACTTGTTACCGTCGAAGTCGAAATTCGTACATTGGTGGACGAGCCTTTGAAAACCTTCCGACGCTTCAGCGATTGCAGATTTCAAAGGAACCTTCTTTGATTTATTGTCCATCGTGTCCGCAGAATCAGGAGCCAGGTTGGCATCGGCATACTCTGCTTCGATTGCATCATCGTCGTATTCGGCAGGGTCTTCATCTTCCTCCTTTTCACTATCACTCTCGTACGTGGCTTGTTGTTTCTTTTGCCTTGCCCTTTTCTCGTCCTCGGCGTCGCCGTCACCCACACTCTCTTCGTCATCCCTTCTCGCCTTCACGGGCCCTTCGCCATCTTCGTCATCCTCTCCTCCAACATCCCTTGCCGAAACCTTTTTACCAATTCCGAGTCGCGATATCTGACTCTTCATGTCAGCATCCAGCTTCTTCAACTCCAGAACTATTTCTTTTTTAAGGACGACAGGGAACCTGTATGCAAAAGCGGCAAGAATTTCTGAGGGCTTTAAGTCGTGTTCTTCCCGGTACTCCTCCTTGGGATAGAAGTTAATATCAACTACGAAACGGATTCGACGAGCTTCTCTTTCTGCCCAGAGCGACTCCTGAACGACGATATTTTCGACAATTTGGGATAAAGTGACTCGGTTTGCCCTTTTACAAAATAAATCAATCGATTCAGGAGAGATACCCTGCCTCACCGCCATAGTCATGGAAGGGGTTTTGGGTCTTTGTGATGCCGTCATAACTATTTCGCGCAGTCGAGGAATACCAAGTGTAACGTTGGCTGCGCCATGTCCTGTAACAACACTCAGAACTTGTAATGACAAATGCTCCAGAAGCGGTTATCTTACCGGCAAAGTGGAAGGTGTTGAGCGTCATTTGTGTTGATGGTTCACCAACACTACATCAGGGTCAGCAGGAAAGCCGCTGGATTCCATGGTTGCTTACCCTTGAGACGCAAGCAGGCCAACTGCTTCCCCTGGTTCCACCAAGCTCCTCATATATTTATGGTTCATGAGGTCGCGGAAGTCTCGGTAACCAACATGTTGCCTTCGACTCTTGAACCTGGGAGGAGTCGATGTCGAACGTGCAAGATGATGTGAATCAGATTTGATATAGGCATTCAGAGCAATTGCAAACTCTTCCGAAGTACTGCCCATATATCTCGTGGGGTTGTACAATGACAAAGCGGGATCGAGAGAGACGGCCTTTTTTGGTTTTGAGCCATTTTTCTTTTTAGCAAGTTTTGCTTGAGACTTCAGGACCTGCTTCATGTGCGATACGGCAGAGTCCTGGTCGACCGTATCGTTAACGAGGTAAGGCTGAAGGCGACGAGCAAATGAGAGGTGATTTTGGGCCACAAAGTCAAATTGGTAAAGGTGTTTTTGTTTAGTCACGTCAAGGGCATCCCCCCCATACGCAAATTGATAGATAGAGCCGTCACTTCCTCGAACCGTATTGTCGTAGTGGACGCGGATGCCCTCGAGATGCTTGATCAGACATCGCTGTAGGTATCCAGATCGAGATGTCTTGACAGCGGTGTCGATCAACCCTTCTCTTCCCGCCATGCAGTGGAAATAGAATTCTTGGGGTTTAACTCCAGTCAAAAAGCGACTAGCCACATATCCTCCGGCAATAGCCTTGGTTTCAAAAGGTCGAAAAGAGGGTAATGTTTTCCCACTAACCATTACAGGAACACGTCGGCCCTCCAGTTCTTGTTGGCCTAGCCCACAGGAAATTTGGCGTACATTAACCGCAGATCCCTTTGCACCAGACAATGTCATGGTCTGCATGTGGTTGTATGGGAATTGACGATGCAGTTGGGCGGGTACACAGGCCTCGGCGATAGACGCTGTTAATTTCGACAGCTTCGTCTTGACTGTCAAATCCAACCCTGCCATCTTCTTGTCATCTCTAAGAACTTCCTCTAGTAATGTGCGAAGTGCCCTTGGAATTTCCGCCTTTTCAGTGCTGCCGAGGGAAGGAAAATTTTCCACGGCAGAATCATAACCAAGATTCTTAGCCTTTTCAAGCAAAGAATTTCGTGCTTTGTCTCCCATCGGTGTGAGGATGAGGTCGTCCATGCGACATGTAAACGCTCGATGTTGCAAGAAATTTGTGAACAGCCTACTCAGGATGCCCAGGAGTTTACCAGCGACGTCTGCGCCGTATAACTCATAAATAGAATGGACGAGACCATAGTCGGAGGCGCCAAATGAAGCTTTATCAAGAACACCACAAAGAAGTTCCCCATCCATAATGATCACTTTATCCTCCTTGGAGTCCTTGCCCCATAACTTGCCAGGGACTTTTGTCTTCCCTTCCGTGTAAATACCTTCGAGGTACCGTGGCGTGATGTTCTTGAGAATTGTACTGATCTAAAGGGATCTCAATACAAACACAATGGCTCAAATACTTCTACATACAATCTGTTTGCCCGTCCAGAGGGGCTTTGGCTTCCAAATTGCAGGGGGTATTGTTGTCAAGCGAGGATAAGAATCTGTATTATTTTCTGGTCGGAGGGCAACATAAAGCAATTGAAAGTATTCTTCTCGATCAAAAAAGGTGTTTTGGCATGTCATCCAGACACCAGCGACGACGTGATCTTGGATGAGGCCGCGAATTGGGTTACCAGATGTTGGGACGAGATATTGGTTGTCCGTGTTAGCTATCAACATGGCCTCCGCACGGGCGACATGGTTTTCTAACAGAACGACTTAGCTGATAATTATGATTTCAAATTTAAACTAACGAGGGAAGTGAATATTCATTTCTGCCACAAGAATGAGTATGCCTGTGAACCAGGAATAATTAATGTGGACGCACCATCGCCATCAAAATCGGCTGATCATAGAGATGTCAGCGGAGGGCGATAAGTTAGCTGGCTCCTCTTACCGTTATAGGAATTACTGGAAAAATGTATCAATAATTTGCTTGTAAAACGACGAAGGGACACACCAATTAGCATAATGCATTCGAATAGTTTTCTCACCATGAAGAACGCGGGCTTTGTGCGTCATCATACTCGGTTTATGAAGTGTTGGCTGCCGGTTGAGAATGAGAATGTCACCATCGCGCAGGTGACGATAAACTTTTTTGTTCATGGAAGTTGTCCGCGTAAACAGGCCATGCTTTCCTGTTGTCGCTCGGTCTCCCTCTCGAGGGGTCAACAACTGATTTGCAATAGCCGTCCGTTGCTCAACAGTCAATTTTTCCTAAACAACTTGTGAGTATTCCTGTTTCGAGCGATATGATGACAAGAAAGCATACTAAAGATTGTTTATCGCCGTTTTCGTATTCAACGATAGTAGCGCCTGGATACCCATGGGGGCCAGTGATAACAAGTTGTCGCAATTCATGAAAATTGGCGGGAGTCACAGGTTCTGGAAATGTCAACTTTCTGGCAAAGACTGGAGGTACCCCTATTTCGTTCGGCTCAATATTGACATCAGGAGAGATGACAGATCGTGCAGCGTAGTTTACCCGCTTTCCCTGTGGTATTGTTAGATGACAACTCCAAAAAAGACAAACAAAATACACACCATCATGTGTTTTCTGAAGAGACCATCCTTTTTCTCCAAGCCCTGCTTTACACCTGCAGGTGGAAGCTTGCCTTGCCGAACAATTTGCGGATTTTTGTTGCTATCCATGAAGCTGTTGACGTCGACTTGAAGCTGGGTGAGTGTATCGAGCAGTAAAGATGCAGCTTTTTGATAACTTGCTTCATCATAATTGTCGTTCTTTTCTGAGGCACCACGAAGCCTGTTATTTAATTCCCGAAGCTGGTAGCTTGTGCGCACTATGTTGCCCAAAAGTTCGTTCTGAGGATGTTCAAAAAAAGTTTCGCCCATCTTCGCTGGGGGACGAAAGCGAATCGGTGGGACGAGAATGACATCCATGAAGAACATGTCTGCTGACGCATAAGAGAAACCACGATCAGTGGAGAGTGGGGAAAAGGGTCCATGACGACCGAAAATGAGTGCACACATAGCCGCTTCGTTATAGAATAATCGCCGAAGGTGCGCTCGACATTCAGCTGGCGTAATTACGCGTTCATTACGGCCTCGCTTCGTCTTGACTCTCCCATTCGCAGCCTTGGGTAAATTGGGCAGTGGGTTCTTCTCATCACCCGCATCACTCATGACATCCTCGCCTTCCAGATCCTCTTCATCGTCGTCATCATCACCCATATCTATATCTTCGTCCAGTGTCCTGGTGTTGGTAACCAGCTGGTCGAGCTGCATGACATCGGGTCTCCTTCGAGTTAGACGATTCTTCTCCTTGATGGAGAGGTCGTATTCAACAACTTTACTGTGCCCTTCTCTTCTGAAGGTGTATGCAGGGCTGATGAACAATGAAATAACGCCGCCCAAAAAAAAATTCAAAGACTTACGATCCACAGTCGGGGTTTTGACACTTTTTTAATAAAGTCGCCTTCAGGAACTCTTTTATGAGGTCTTTTTTTGCTTGATAAGTAATGCCATCCTTATATGAATCTCGCGTTTGACTCGCGTTTCGAGAAAGCTGTACTGCAACGTAAAGGTGAATCCTAGTCATGAATTCTTGTAGTGATTCTTCGGGAACAGTGTATTCGTCCTTGCCAGCCTCATCCCCGTCTTCATCCGGTTTAACCTTGCGACGTTTTGTCCGGATGGTCATGTCATCTAAACCTTGTGCTTCTTCAAGTAAACCTCGTTCAATCAAACGAAGTTTGGCCATATATTTGCAAAGCTGGAAATTCATTTAGTTGGATGAAATCGCTACAAATAAAGCTTAAATACCTGTACCCTGGTAATTTTGAATCTATGACAAAACATACAGACACCGCGCAAGAGATTGTACATGTTCCCCATGAAGAGTGGATGGAACACGGTAGACGGCAGTTCTACATGACCATAATGACCGGGACAGGTGAAGTATGTGAGATGACAAGTTGCGCAGCTGTAAACCATAAACACCAAAGCAGAGAAGAAGAATCGAATCAACACACATGTCTGAGCGATCACTTGGACCGAGAGCTGGATCATATAGACCATCATACACTGGCCTACCATACTCAAGGACGGCGGAGTTCTTGATCTGTTTTACAGATATTCGGCGAATATCTTCAGAAGTAAGGAATGAGAAAGAGACGCTTGAGACAGTCGATGGTACAGAATGTGCAACATTCATTGCTAGCAGGCTGCAGAAGAGCCAATGAATTTCCTGAGTCCAAATTTTATTTTGTCACGTGATGTTATATCTTCATTTGATCATGAAACTTAATGTTCTTGACACGATTTGTTAATTGCCTGGAACCTCCATGCGCTTTAGCTTTGTACAAATGATGCAGCGTTCTTGTCAAAGGTTGTCCTGAAGTCATGCATGTGGGCGCTTAAATGCTTAAATATGGTGTATCAAACGGATACACTTCTTGGCAAGTGATTAGCGACGTTCCATAACTTAAAGTATATCAGGAAAAGTCAGAGGAACATTAGATATTCAGCCCCCACCGCTGTTGCCTCTCCGAATACTTGCTGTCCGTGGCTTGCCCGACCGCAGACTCTGCGCCTGCCCTACCATCTCCGCAATTAACCCATTATAGGTCTCAGAATCTTGCTGCAAAGCATCCCTGGATTGCAGTAGGTATGTCAGAAGTCTAGAGGTAATCGCAGTTTGAGCCTTTATCTCCGAAAGGTATCGCTCTACGTTGACAAAGGGTTGCATCGCCATTTGTTCTTTAACTATGTGACAATTTGTTTTACAAGAGCATTGATTTAGCGTACCTGAATTCAGCTGTAAAAGTTTGTTTATCTTTGCCGAGTCTAGTTCGGGCTTGGACCCAAATTGGGCGAATATCCCCTGCTCGCCAGGTTTCGGGGTTGCATCTCTCGACGAACTACCGTCATGTTTTCGATTTCCCGGAGGTGCAGATGCAGGTCGTGTGTATATCTCGAGCGGTGGCAATGGTTTACCATTTGCACGTGGAAGCATTTCATCAAGATTCACTGGGACACCGAGTGCAATAAGATGCTGCTGTCGAATACGAGAACGTGTCCAGTTTGGAGGCTTCGTCGGCGGCGGTGTTTGTAATAAGTTTTTGTACATCTCGCGACTTGTGGGAGGTGAGTAGAGAGTAGAGAAATAATCAAACTCTATGCACACCTGCTTGGTGTTAATAGAATTTGTGCCAGTCCCTCTGCCTCTCGTATAGGATCATCTGTCGTTACGTCTGTGATATCCTCAGGACTCCAAATGGGGCCTAAAGTTTCGTTAATCATGCTTTCGAGCGCGGAACGCGAAGGAATTGGGTTGAGTGACAGTGGTTGCCAGCTGTGCGATGATGGACCCGCTATCCGGAAGTCATCTACTTGGATGGGTGAAGTTGTCGGAGAATCATCGAGCTCGACCACCTCTCCAAAATCACCAAAATCACCGAAATCGTCGTCTTCTGTTGGGATATCCTGCGCTTCCGTAGATGTTCTGAAGTCAGCAAAGTCGTCATCAAAGGGAGGCTTGGGTTGGGTAAACACCGCATTTCCAACGAAGGAATGTGGGTTAACGGTGGTGGATGGTACAGTTACTGGGTCGCTGGTAGCCCAAACGGAAGCACCAAAGGTGAGATCGTCGTCCATACTGGTAGCAAGAGATCAATCCAGTAATAGCACACGTTTGTTTGCCGCAGCCATGTCCGACCAGCACATATTTCTGTTTGCCTCACTGGGATCAAAGCAACCTTTGACAACTCGGCAAGTTCATATACGGCGTCTGTACGACCTTTTACAATTGTGCATCCAGCGGCATGATTATGAACGGGCCAAACGCGCTTGGTCAATTCTCGCGCGTTGCAAGGAAGTCGAGTGGAAATCTCTGTGGCCTACCGCATTGGTTATCATGTCAGGAAATGCTGCTGGTCATGAGAAGAGGCAAGTTGCTGAATTTTTACGAACGATGATGCTCCAACATCCTGACGAGGTGAAGCTTCTCATAAAGATTGCTACGGCTGAATGTTTGCTAACAACATACACAGCGCCAGGCCATTTTGAAGGAACTTGTCTTCCGCCTCCTACTTGCGAACAAATGCAAAGAGGCACTAGACGAGCTCGAGCTGTAAAGGGCCTCTACTCATCTTACTTTACTGACGGTTGAAATCGTTTCAGGTATTTGCCATCTTTTCCATACCAGGACGATCCAGTCCTTCACACTTACGCTGGACTGTGTTCTATGAATCTTGCCTTTGATCAGTCAGGTTGACATTCCTCTTCCTCGTAAATTGACACCTGCTAATCAGCACCAGGTACAACCAAGTCCTTCAACCATGGTCTGTTGCGAGAAGCTCAGGTTCATTTGGAACATGCAAAATCGTTAGATCCGGAAAGTTCAGTAGCTGAAACATTTCTGGGCAAGGTTTGTTTGTTGTGTTACCGAGAAAACACTGTAACCTGATTTGAAGCAGATAAAAGATCTGCAAATTGAGCAGAAGATGTCACAGAATGACACAGATGACGAAGACATAATATTGGAAGACACAGGACCATATAGGAAACGTAGCCGCACTTGAAGGCTTGACGGCTCTCATGAAGTAAATCCGAGCGTCAGACGTCATCCTCGATTTCTGAGTCAGAGCTCATATTGATGACGGGCATCTCCTCTTCCTCCTCTTGCTGGGAGGCTGGAATGAGTTGTGGCAGGGGCTTTACATGTATTGATTCAGGGCCGACTTGACTTTTAACTTCTCCAAAATTGCTGATCAAAGGGGATGCAGTAGTTGTCGAGTTCGAAACAATTGGATACGATATTGGTTGTTCGAGGTCTTGTTGGGTTTGAGTTTTGTACTGCGAGGTCACTTTGGACGTTTCTTGTGGCCCAATTGCAGGGGATTGTTGTTGTTCAGCAGCTGTTACTGGTACTGTTGCTGGCAGATCGATATCCTCCATGGCCACATCTTCCTCTACATATTCAGGTTGTGAAGACTGGGCAGCAACAGAGGCCAAAGATGCGAATGCTACTGCCTCGTCATTCGACTCTTCGACTTTGAAGAGTGACAATGATTCTAAATGAGGCATCGTTCTAACTAGGGGTGGGACTCGGGGGTGCAAGAGAAGTTCAAGGTTCCTCTGGACCTAATTCCTGGATTAATGAATATGCTATGCGAAAGATCACGAAGCATACTTCAGATTCTTGACTTGAAAGCCCTGCTTCAATAAAGATGGGAAGAGCCTTGCTCATGACATTTGTTCCTGAACCAATGCGGAATCCTAAGACCTGCACTCTCTTGTTCAAGACTGCCGCGAAATTTGGGTCTGGTGATAAGGAAGAAACTGTTGATCTTGGAAGCGTAACAAGAAGGGCCAGCATAACTCGAGCAACGATGGATGCCATCGCAGACGACAAGGTGGGATTTCTGAGGAGAAAGCCCAGAACTAGTTGAGAATCAGTTAGCATATAGGGGGGAATAGGGGATATTGCATTGTTACCGTCAATAGATATGAGAATTGCTTCTCTGTCTTCAAGGGTTGGACAAATAATCCCGCATGATCTTTGGAATATCTCTTCTCCCTCAAAATTCCGAGCCCTTTTCTTCCCGGATTTGGTCTTGTTCGATCTTTCAATAGTTTCGAGATTGGTAGATGGAGGTGTCACCACTCGCATGATTGAAGGTAGAACTGCTTTGACCAGTCTTCCACACAAAGAGGGTGAGTCCAAGACATAGGGATTTTCGAGTAAAGACTCTAGGGTTTGAAGAACTTTCAGGCGAACTTGTCTGTCCATGAAATGAGCCAAGTGCTATATATAAAGTTTTGACAGCTTACGAATTTGGCTTCTGCTCGAGTTGAACAACCAAAAGGGTGCATAACCTGATTAAGTGGGGGATAAGGCAGGAGGAGAATCTGGTAGCATATTAGTGCAATAAAAGCTTCAGTAGGTCTGCGCATACCTCCTAGCCAGACACATAAGAAGATCACAGCCCAACGGAACAATTTCGGACACAACGGCGACCTCCATTGAATGAACCAGAGGGTCAACAAATCCATCGACCTGACCAATACAGAACCGGTCAGAAAAGACTGGAAAAGATGTGAAAGGTCACAGACCTTGTCATCTCTCGAACAGGACACAATAAAAATGGAAAACCTCACAAGCCCTCCAATAGGTACATGCACTGGTCGATGGATAACAGTACTGGTCAAAGTTAGTTTTCAGCAAACATAATACAGATGTATTGTTGACATACGATAGAAGATGGCAAAGGGTAATGACCGAACTCCGTAGTCTGCTTAGATTCAGAGGGATGACGACCTGAGGGTCCGCGCCAGTAAGTAAAGGACGCGGGTGCTGCTGATCTAGCAACAAGCAGTACTTAAGCACGTATTTTTTTTAAAAAAAAAGGATATCACTTTACCTTGTGAAATGAACGTCGTTCTCAATGACATGAAAGCGTCCCAACCAAATGAAAGAGTTTCGTCGATCGATTTCCTCCAGAGATTTACTGAACCAACTTTTCCACCCGTGAGATGAAGGACAGAGTAAAGTTCAGATGCCGAGTTCATTATGTCGGTTTTTGTCCAACAACTAGATGGGCCATTAAGATAACCCAGGCAAAATGAGGTGAGATTTGTGCTGGAAGCTCTGTGCGTAGTTGGATACAAGGTAACAAGGTGTGCTACAGACTTCATGCAAAGCACCTTTGACAGAATTTAAGGAAATTTTACAAAACAAATAATCACCAAGTGCACACCTTTACTTCTTGTTCACTGCGATTGTCTGCGAGCGAAATAATCGCGGATGTGAATTTGAGAACATTCGGTACAGTCACCTGTCTTTGAAATTCGTTTATGTCAGTGGCTGTAGAAAAAATCACCTCCAAAAGCCGCAAAGCAGCCTTGAGGACTGGTAGCGGTTCATTTCTCTTATGGATAAGGCAATGAGCTCGGGGTATGACGGAAAAATATATTCACGGACAGAAAGCGAAGGTAATGCAATGGTCACCCATGACTGAGCACAGTCAATCATAATGGTCTGGGACAGCAAAGACGTCTTATACGCCAGACATAGTCCTGCCCATCTAGCCCCAGGTTCCTTGGCGTGCATCAGAGAAGTGATTCTACTTGTCCATTTTGCAATATGCGCAGATGGTACCAAGCACTCCGATGTCAATGTAGATAGACAATATGGGAGATTCAGGACGGAGGAGTTGTCAGAGCCAAGTTGGAATTGCAGCAGGGATTTAATGTGACGTCCAGGATCCATAGAATACGGACGAGACAGAAAATATCAAGTTGATCCGCCACATGAAGACTCCGATGCTAACAATTCCAAATACCCTCTCAGGACTTGCCTTGATCTGCTTTATAACTAATGTCCAGGCTTCAGGCCTCTCAGCCACATGAAAACGACCCGCAGGGCTATCTAGAACTCGAATCATTTAAGGTGCGCCAGTGAAACTACGATAAATAATCTCATGCAGCTGATTTTATGACAGCGCAAATTCGACGTCACGGAATTTATTGGTGCTGCGTCTGAGAGACTTATAGCAGATTCTAAGGCAGAAAATGGACGTGAGTTTACAATCTAGTCTAAGTTAATGATCCGTGGTGTAAAGGATAGTGTCAAGCCTTCGATCCGAAACCTTTCATTCGTTCCTTCGAAGCTGCAGTGGACAAGCTTATCACAGTCAGGAAAGATGTGCAGACCAAAACAGAACAGTTGGAGAAAACTGTCAGAGTGTCTGAACGAGAATATTCAAAGAAGATGGCAGATCTCTCCAAAAGTTTTGATGTGAGTTCTTTCGCTGCTACATTATTTGCATCCTTCAAGATTTCGAACAGGCAGTAGGGAACACATTTTCTGGTATGGAAGAAAGGATAAACGTGGTTAGTAGCACCGCAATTCGGATTGGTTGGTGTTCCGTCAACATATTTATTTATTGGTGTTCTAACTGAACTTAAGGTGACCAACTGGAAACGGTCCACATCGAAAGACAAAGAGCTCAGGCCGCGTGTGATTTGATAGACTTTTACAACCAATTCAGTAAAGAAGATACGTCTCGACTTGATGCATTGCGAAAAGAAGGCAGGGCTGGCAGGCGACAAGTAGCAGTGCTCCTGAGACGCCTCAGCACAGTTGCGAAGGAAGTTGACCTCCCAAATGCCGACAAGGTGACATTTGTCGTAATTTTGAGTCAGCCGATCTTAACATGCAAGCAAAGACCAGAGAGAATATAGAGAAGTATTGCGAAAAATTCGAGAAAGAAATGCTTAATTTATTCGACCGCTGCTACCGCAAGGGAGACCCTAAAATGATGCAGGTTTGTTGGTTCAATCATCATTCGGGTCTTCGTAACTGATTTTGTTTGACAGCATTGTGCCCAAACTCTACTAGAATTTAATGGGGGGGCATCATGCGTGCAGGTGTATGTCAACCAGCACGACTTCTTTATTAATAATGTCCGAGATAAACTATCGCAAGACGATCCAATTCTGTTTGTCCAGTCAATTTCCACGCAGCCGTGTCTCCTAAACTTCTTGACAGATGGAAAGCGGTACCAGATCCAAACGCTACCGTTCCAAAGGCAGAGCGCGGATTGGAAGAATTGTTTACCGAAATTCGAGCAACGGTGGACACAGAAACACAGATTGTAAAAGCAGTCTTTCCAAACCCACCAGTTGTGATGCAAGTATTCCTTCAGAGAGTCTTCGCGCAATCAGTAATCGAGCCTTCCATAATGCAGTCCCCTCGTCACTCATTCAATTTGATAGATTCAGCAGCACATGGAACACCTCTTGCACAGAGCCGCTGAAATATCTGACCTTGCTTATCTTCGACTTCTTCAACTAGTCCACTTTCAAGCATCTTCTCTTGTCGAGGATCTGAGGATGCACGAGCTCCCCCACGTCACTCCAAGAACACCATATGAACTAATAGAATTTCGACGGGCATTACAGGGGTCCGCTCCATTAACAGGAACTTCTAATCCGTCTATCAGTGCCATGCTCGAGACTGCGATGGAAGAACTTTTCGTGCCCTACACTGAGGGACAAAGGTACATGGAACGCGAAAACAAAAGCCTTGCAACATTGTATGGAAACCTCCTCGCTAGTTTCACTCGCTATCACGTTTGTCCTGTCGAATGTTGTCCGTTATATTTCGATTGATACTTCTCTCTCTAGAAAGCCTCCAAAGCCAAATCATCAATGTTCGACCGCATGGTGAACCAAATCGCTACGACTACTGCTTCTAGTGGTGCTTCCTCTACTTCGGCTCAAGCAGCTGCAGCTCTTGTCAGGTTTGGAGTCATTTCAGATAGGACTGTAGATAAGTCCAATGAAGAACCAATTCGAGAGGAAGACGGAGTCCTCAGCATCGATCTGGCCGAAACGATGCTGAAATGGCACGCCGAAGCGGTTGGCCGATGTGTAGAACTAACCCCCCCAAACGATCTGTGGGTCCTGGATCTCTTTGCGCTCGAACCAATGTCTAATGACTTAACAGACCAAAGAATACTTTCATGCTGCTTCGAATATTATCTGAAGCTATCGCGACCTCATATCTAGATGTTGTTTTGGAAACGTCGGTTTCTCCGAAATCGTCCCACCAACCTACTGACATATCCTCCAGTGCCTTCACACGAATAGATGGGGCTGATACGAAGTCAGGACCCAATCTCAATGCTCTTGGAATCATCCGTTTTGTTGATCTGATATGTCACCTTTGGCAACAATACATCAACACAGCCCTTCTGCCCCTGGCTAGCTCGTCAGTGACCACCAGACGCGAGATGGTGCTATTCAATAATCAGACAGTCTCAAGATTGGAATTAGGCGCCAACAATGTGTTGCAGAAAGTGACAGATTGTGTGTTTTCTTCATCTAATTCACATCATACCCCTAACCTCCCACAGCAATTATTAACTGGCTTTCTCTTCAACTCCTAAAACAGAAGCGCAATGATTTCAAACCCCGCAACGATGATCTTTCCTTTGCTCGAGTAAACACAGAACCCTGTGTTTGCTGTTGTGATTTCTTGGAGAAAACCCGCGATGCTGCAAATCAAAATTTGAGTGGTAAAAACCTAGAAATGTTTTTGACCGAAATTGGTGTTGCATTCCACAGGTTCTTATTTGACTCCGGTTTCAGAAGGGAATTGTCTTATTCTATGACAGCTTACTACTGGAACACCTCCGGAAATTTCCCGTGAGCGCCACTGGAGGATTGATGCTCGCAAAGTTGGTTTTATGTTTGAAGATTGGATCACCTAATAAACACACACACAGGGATCTCAAATCATACCAGGATTCAATTATCACATTCAATATTCCAGCTCTCCACGAACGTTTCGAGTTTATCCGTCAATTAGGAAATGTCTTCCTCGTCCGTCCCGAAATCCTGAAATCCTACATTACGGAGAACTACCTGGGTCGGATTGATGCGTCATTATTGAAACCTTATATTGCACTTCGAAGCGATTGGGGCACATTTGAGAAAGGTTTCAACTCGCCAGATGAGGTTGAAAGCGAAGTTGGGGCCGGGCAAGCACTTAAGGACCGTTTCGCCCGCGTTAGTGTGATGATGAAGGAATTGGAAGGTTTGAAGATGGACAACCTTGGTATGGGGATGCCGACAGTTCCTGCGAGTCTGGCTGGAACGTTCTCGATTCCTTTCAGAAATGTGACTGCTTGATTTGTTTACGCTGAGTTGTATTATGTACTATCATATTGTATCAATTATTCATTTATCTCATTCTCCAGTAAAGAAAGGTTTTCGTTTTTCTCTGAACGCTTCAAGGGCCTCCAGTCGGTCTCGTGTTGGTAGAAGTGACTCGTAGTATGCACGCTCAAAGTCAAGCCCTGAAAATCCGTCAGCCCAGTCGAAGGGCCAAAAACTAATAAAGTTACCTGCTTCCAAGGCAAGGTCATCTGACCTCGATATTGCTAGTTTGGCAGCACGAAGTGCTAAGGGAGCTGACAAACAGAATGGTGAATTTAGAAATAGTGCTGAAGAAAACAGGGAAAGAACCGTTTTTTGCTATCACTGCAGCCAACTCAAGCGCATGGTCAAACGCCGTAATTCCGGGTGACGAGACATAATTTACGAGGCCTTATCTCAATTAGCGATTCACCACTGTATCGAGAACTGAAGACAACTTACCCCATTCTAATGCCTCGGATGCCGTCAACATACGTGCCGTAAAGATGAGATCTTTCGCCTTTGATGGTCCTAATATCCTCGTTGCTCGTTGTGTACCACCAGCACCTGGGATAATCCCCAAACTAGTCTCTGGTAAACCAATCTTGGTCACATTATGTCCTTCACGATTGTCAGAATTTCTGAAAGCATATTCACAAGATGAACTGACCCGCAACGCGTAGATCACATGAAAGACCCAATTCCAACCCACCACCCAGTGCAGGGCCATCGATTGCAGCGATGGTCGGGAAAGGAAGCGATTCGAGCATGCTTAGCGTGTCCCGAAGGTCTGAGAGGAAATTGGTCACTTGGATTTGCGACATCGTGCGCCTTTCTGCAAGGTCTGCACCTGCGCAGAAGGATCCAACGGTCGTTGAACGGAGTATAAGGACTCTGACACTGTTCTTGCGTAGCCAAATGAAAAGAAACAGATGCTAGAGAGATGTGAACGTACCTCTTGTCATAGGAGATACTATCTAGGCTTTTCCTTAGTTCCTGTCCAACGCATGTTTCGTCAAACAGATTTGGTCAGTTAACTTGAATAGACTGACGTGTAAGAGGTTTGTTGAGATCGCATTCTTGCTCTTTGGTCTGTTAAGGTTCAGACATAGTACACCTGGATGCGAATTCAATGGCTGCGGAAACGCCTCTGGAAGAGTAGCATCAACCTGAAGACACCTCCTGAAGAGGAAGGCGAAATCTCTTCTAGGAGCAGCTTTGTAAAAATTGCGAACAAAAATCATAATAGGGGTGGTTCAGGTTTGCGTACGTCGGACTTCGATTTCGGTAAATGATATTTTATAATACTCCGGCTTAAATTTAAATAAGAAGTTAAATACAACACGTTCTTTTTAAGTACGAAAATCTATGGTCCAGCTGCGTGCGGCTCAAAATTAACATGAATCAATCATAAGCTCCATAAAAAGAATCAAAGGATCGCTGGTAACCCGATTGCGTCGAAGCACGTATTTCGGATTTATTACGCTGACCCGCAGCGTTTATCGGTGGTGGTTGTAGCTGGGATGGTAGTAAATAACTTGAAGGGCCGAAAAAAGCGGATGCGGGCGTGAGTTGGATAGTCGGGATATGGGAATTCGTCGGTTTTGAGAGGGCGGGAACGTCAGTAGGCACATGGTCATGGACTACGTCGTGACTCCTGAACGGATCCAGAGGGCTTGTACCAATACTCGGTGTGAGTGAACCGACAGGAGAATTGGGTTCCTGGCTGTTGGGCATGAATTCAGCGTCGATGAGGGCCTCTTCCCTAGCCTTCCGCCTCTTCAAGAGCGTCATGATAATCATTATTATGAAGGCAAGGACAAGAAGACTGGTGAATACGAAGGTGGCCGCCACAGCCCCCTTGTTGTCCCAGAACCTGAAATAGAAATCAATTTTTCATATTCAATAGTTAGGGATTTCCGATGCGCACTTTGTAGAAGAAGACGTAGTCCCGGATGAAGTCCCGGTGGAAGAAGACTCCACAGAGGGCACGACAGATGTGGATGTAGAGGGGTCGTTTACTTCAATATCGAAGGTCGTACTCGGTGTCACGTCACTAATCGAAGAATATGTAGTGGTGGGTGGGGAAGCAGGTGTTGCAGCTGTAGATGTAGTTAAAGTAGTTGTCGTGGGAGTACTGATATATGATTGACTATTGCCTCGTAAATAAACGCGTTATGACTGTAATGATTAGAACTCACGATGTTGGAAGGGGGCTAGGTGCAGAGTTTGTGCGGGTTGAAGTGGAAGTGGATATAGTGGAAGTAAGAGAAGATGTAATGGGTGTTGACAACAGACTTGTTGACGAATTTGAAGAGGGCGAAGGCGTTGATGGTCCTGGTGACAGTGGAGCAGCAAGAGGGGCAAAGAGAGTGGTGTGGTTAGACGATGAGGTGGTTGGCAAAGGAGGATCCCCGTCCGCTCTTGGAAACTGCAAGTCCCTTCGAGAATAATGAACATGGTGCAGATGGACTGCTTGACGAGAAAAGAGGGCGATCAAAGAAAAGAACGACAAGGAGACCAGCGCAAAGAACGGGTGGGCACGACGCGAGGACTGTCGGACTAAACCGTCCATCTTGTTGCGCTCCCGCAGGACTCACGAGTATCTGTTCAGGAGAAGAACAAGGTGGTAGTGAAAAGCAAACAGTTGAGCAATCAGCTATTATTATCCACAATGATTTGTCACACCTGTCACACCCGTATCCATGCAAATCTATTCAGACTGGACGGATCCCGCATTCCGGCGCTCCAGTTGGTGCGTGGGTGATCGACCGAGATTGTTTTGGGCGAAATCAATAGAAATCTTCGTATCCAACACTCCAACAAGTTCGATGCTGACTTGTTGCAATTCCCTGTCGTCCAGCAACCTCCCCATTTCCTCTTCATTCACTTCTCCACGAGTGCGCTCACAGAGTTTCTTGATCATCATCGTCCTATACTGTGCGGAGACTGTATCAACCACTGGTAAAATCTCCGACTTTGGTCCTTACCTTCCCTTCAAGTGGCCATAAATCTCCCAACGAGTCGACAACTGACCATTGATGCGCCCCAATATAGAACCACGCCTTTTGCTTAAAAATGCCCAAGGTCAGTTTCTTTGGCAATTGCCCCGTCCAGGTGGATAGAATCTTACCTCTTTCAAAGGATAAGTGAACGTGTGGAATACCGAATTTCCCTCCCTGTGTCGCAATATTTCTTGTTGCAGGGCCTTGTTGGTGTCTGGTCGACTCCAATAAATTGCATAGCTCCTCTCTCCGCTCTCAACAAAAATGGGATCGTACAGAAAGGCAACATTCTGTTCCGTATCAGCCAGTTGCATAATATGCATTCTCATTTTCATCTCGGACGAACTACGGAGGCTATCCCATCACGGAGTCAGTCGTGCACGTTGAATGTGTATCAGATCATCTCACCTCCGCAACGAATCAATCTGTTGTTCGAGGGAGTCAATCAAGGAATCTCCAAGAAATCAGGCACTTACTGCATCATCTCCCAAGCCCAGATAGTTTTGGATTTTTTCCATTGTAAATGGGCCCTTTCGAACAGTTGCACTTCCCGGTGGTTTCTTGAAATGGATTGACACCGTCTCAGGGGAATTCTTGGACGCTGGGTAAAGCCGGATCAGGTTGCTACTCTCCCCACTTGAGGGCGTGTTTTGTAAAATTGGTGACTTAACATGGCCAGGAGAAAGCCGGGTTATTCTGCCCTGTAAGATGGGCGAAAAGGCAGGGCCAGGTTTCAAAGGCGAAGAAGCGCTCGATGTGTCCACTAGAGATCGACCGACACGGACTGTCCTATTTGTATCGGACGATGAAGATGAATTATCATCTGGGTGAAAAACGTCTCCACCATAGAGTGCCTCCTCAATGTCCTCTTGTGTGAGTGTGCCAGCTCTGGGGCTGCTCATGTCCCGCTACATAAATGTCCCAAGCCGGTCAAACAGTCCTCTCGAGGGAGAAATATCCACTCACACGTTCCTCCAGAAGATCCCGAATGACTCTCCGTGCATGTTTGAGCCTTCTAAATGCCGCCTCGCGTGCATCGAGTGCACCTCTAATTTCTGGTTGGTGCGAATTTAGTCTGCGTTCCATGTCCTCATTTTGAGCCCGAAGCCACTTTGAACTGTTGACAGTCTCCCGTAGTGACCTCTCCAAATCTTCACAACGAGTTTGCCATACAGTAGAAACTTCCTCGCTTTCATCTAAGCGCTCGACGAGCTGGTCCAGACGCGTTTGTGTATCAGCTAATGTTCCCGCCAAGTCGAGAAGCTATATAAAAAGAATGATACGGCCGGAAATTCTGGTATATATACTTACTTACCTCGTCTCTTATAGATCTCACGTTGTTGGTCGACATTTCGTTTTGCAACGTGTGCTGTAACAGGAGTAGCAGAAATACTTCCGCGTGGAAAAGCTGCACATCACCACCACATCAATTCGCTTGCCATGAACCTCGCATCCAGAATGCTGGTCGACATTCATACTCATGTGTATCTACCCCGCTATGCCGCTGTGCTTCGTTCCCGATCTTCTGTGCCGTTCATTAGGTCAAGTATCACTCCAGATGGCAAAACGGACGAGCGTTTGCTGATTTTGGACCATGAACCAAGTGGAGGTCGTCCAGTTGGTCCACAATACTGGGATAGAGAAGGTTCAATCCATTTACACGTTCATGTTTACAAGTACTTATCGTTACAATAGAGAAATTAAAGTTCATGGATCAACATGGAATCGATATTTCCGTGGTCAGGTATTCAAATATTTACAGGTTACTCGTCGCATGGACTATATCTCACCATTTTACTCAGTACTGCGAATCCATGGCTGGACTTTCTCCCGCCTTCCCAGGCCCAAAGCCTTGCCTCAGAACTCAACAATGACCTGGAAAAATACTGTGCAACCTCTCCTAACCTACCCGACAGCACTCTCAGGATTAAGCGCCTTTACGGATTCGGTCTCCTCCCTCTTGTCCCTGAAATAACCATCTCTGCCCTTCTTCAAATCATACAGCAGATAGGCGATCTTCCTCACTTACGAGGGCTCATTATGGGCACCAGGGGAATCGGGAGAGGCCTGGATGATGAAGCTCTCGATCCCGTGTGGTCTGCAATCGAGAAAGCAGGTTTAGTAGTGTTCATTCACCCCCATTACGGCGTCGATGCCAGTGCTTGGGGCGACAAGGATAATGGACACGTCCTCCCTCTTGCTCTCGGCTTCCCTTTCGAAACCACAACCGTACGTGACCCGAATTTCTTGGTTCAAACTGAATAAATTCCACCAACTCAGGCTGCAACTCGCCTCGTCCTTTCAGGCGTCTTTGACAAATTCCCAAACCTTCGCTTGCTTCTAGCACACTCAGGAGGGGCTCTACCCGCACTTTCTTCGCGAATTGCATCGTGCATCGATCACGATCCTCGGGTCGCATCAAGATTGAAGCACGACGCACGGTACTACATCGGTAAACTATACCTGGATGCAGTTGCATATGGACCAGAGGAATTAGGTTTTGCCAGCGATGTCATATCGCGTGCAGACGGCTATGCTTCTGGGTCTTCTACGACGAAAATACCAGATCGAAGTGCTGGTAGCAAACGAATGCTATTCGGCACTGATCATCCGTTCTTCCCTCCTCTCTCAACTACAGATAAGTGGAAAAGCGTCACAGAGAATCTGGATGCTATTGCATCTGTGCAGGGTTGGTCAGAGGAAGATAAGGCAAGTGTTCGCGCAGGAAATGCTCTTTCTTTGTTCAATCTCAAAGAGTAAAGCAACTTTCGGATTTACACTTTAGGCTTCTGAATCTTCAGACTGAAGTCTATATGCTGTACGGACTGATGTACCATGCTGGTACTGAGAATATCGATCTCTGCGGATAATACTTCAACAAACTCCTGATCGTTGGGCACGCTGATACTCACCGTTGACCGCCCTCTCTTGCAGATTCGATTCTGTGATATTCCCACTCGTTTCGAACAAGAATTTTCTCTTTCCTCTCCATTTTTCTCTTAGCGTCTTCGCTACTCGGACTAGCTCTGGGCCTTCCATGTTATCTAACATAATAATATCGGCACCTGCTTCAATGGCTTCGTCAGCCTCGGCTTCAGACCCAACTTCAACGTCTAGAACCAAGCTAAAGCCGCCTACTTCGCGAGCTTGCTTGACGGCAGCTGTAATCGAGCCTGATTTTTCAAACTTGTAAGCAACCTTGTGCACCAGGTGAGATGGGAGTAATCTACCAGAAGACCAAATATGATTGTCCTTGAGCATGATCATACTCGAGAGGTCGTGACGATGAGGATCGACACCTCCAACAAGCATGGCATACTTTTCAACAAGTCTGAACCCAGGAGTTGTCTTTCGTGTTCCGGCAATCGATCCAGTGAATCCATATCCCCGAGCCAGATCTTTGATTCGCTTTGATCTCGGTGTATCATTACCCGTAAGAGATGAATTTAGGCCAAAGAATGATGACTCACTTGGTTGCAATTCCGCTGCATCGGGCGAGGAGGTTGAGGGCGATACGTTCTCCTAGAAGCAAAAAACGAGCTTTTCCCCATACAGTGGCGATATGTTTCACAGGTTCAAAGGTTTCTCCCTCCCTGATGTACCAGTCTATCCTGTTGAGAGCTCAAGGTGAGATCTAAACTGGGATCTAAACAGAAGAACAAATGCGCAACTTGCAGCCCAATTGAGAGAAGATCTCGGTCACGAAGGGCGATCCAGCCAACACGGCCGGCTGGTGACCCTTGCCTAGCAGAAAAGCCACTCGTTCGACTTCTCCGACGACATATCCCGCATAATCAAATGATGGAGTGTCTTCTTCAAGCCATTTCGCTACTTGCAGTTTCCAGGTTGGCGGTAATAAATGTACATAAGAGTTTGTCGGGTACGGCATGTCCTTCAGCAAGAAAGACCGGATGTATTTTGCCGGATGCCGGAAACAGTCACACGGAATGATATAAAGTAGTAAGTACTACCTAGCTCGACTTTTGGGTGCATGACCTCCACTGTAGGCCCGAGTTTCGACATGAAGCATGGTCGGGTTACAGAGATACCGGCAGCCGAACGACCCTACCGCTATTCGTCCTCCCACGTACGTTGTCCGTTTCAGATGTCGCACTTTTGCACTCATTTTCCGTCGACAGCTAGCCTGGAGCTATAGTGCATTCACGGTCATGTGAGTCGTTTATTTTCAGCCGAATGTCATCTCGAAACTCGGGTTCAGATCAAACTGAATTGTAGCTGTTATTTGTGAGTTGTTTTATTGGCAGAATTTCGGTACCAGCAACTAGTAAGTTGGACAACGTCAGGAACGACCGGGGTGCCCTTCTTCTAACGCCTACAGCAGGGCTTGCTTTACACGGCCTTACGGTGTCAAGACTCCCAGGATAGTCAGAGACCCCGCTGTTTCCACTCGTTCTGTTTCCCGCTTTGTATATATCAGTTTCAAAATTTACTGGTAAACGACCTATTCATCCAATAGGATTTTGCAGAAGCAATAGCACTTCCATCAGCGAACTACTTTTCGAGATGGTCTGGACATGACATCCACTGTTGTAAATTGTCCACAGGTCTGCTCCCTCGCATGGGGAACGGCAACCCAGATCTCTCCGGAATCGGTGCCAACATATCCTATATTTTCCAAGCAGTTCTCTCCATTCTCTGCGGCCCTCTGCTATGTGTCATCTACGAACATCGCGACAGATGGAGTTTCAACAAGCGTACCCAGAAGCTCGCAGCACTGCATAATACCTTTCTGAACATTTCTGCACAGTTCAGTATCTCCGTCGTTGCAGCAGTCATCCGCGTCAGACAGGGTGCTCTAAGAACCGGCTTTTCTGCGTCCCCTAATGCAGCTATCCTTTCCATCAGCGTGGCAGTCGGATTATTTGCAGAACCTTTCCGCAGAGGTATCTAACGCGCCTCTATCATCGTCCTCTATGGCTTTCTCGAATTCGGGTTTTATCTGGGCCACAATGGCACCATTTGCAAGAACTACGGCCAGATTTTCCCTTGGATCAAGCACATCCTCCCCCTGGAAAAATAAACCTACCAAAAATCTCAGCAAAGGACTATTTCAAACTTTCAGCAAGAAAGGATGGAATTCTCGACTCTCCTTTTCAAATCCTTCGAGGTCAACAAGCGAGGATTTTAGCAATACTGCTTTTATAGTTGGGATGTCCATGAACGAGATCTCCAAGATAACTGGGTACGGACAAGTCATTGCATTGAGTCTATGGGTGCCGTATCACAGGTATTTACTAAATAACCTGTATGTGATTATACCTCTCGAGTTCGGAAAATAAAATTCAAAGCCTCTCAGCCACATAATTCTCAACATCCAATAATTGTTACATTGTATAGGCCTTCAAAGCTTCAACGTGGATTGATCGCACATTTGAACTTCCTGACCGCCGCTATAAATAGCTTTCTATTCTACTCTGCTTCAAGTTTTATCTCAGGTGTGGAATGTTAAATAACTCTATCCGCTCTCTCCTACGTCGTGTTAATTGCTTCAGTGCACACGACGACGCAACCACTGACTACACCGCCAACACATCTTCTTTACCAACACGCCTTTTGGATGTGTTTTTGCGGACGGCAGATCTAGGGTTCACCTCCTTCGGTGGTCCGAATGTCCATTTTCAAATATTTCACCGGAGGTTTGTTGATGAGCTTGGAAAAAGGCCATGGATAGACGAACAGACTGTGAATTCTCTTTCTCTTTGTTTTCGGAAAGGCTTATCTCTGCTTATAGTATCAAGAGTTATTTGCCCTCTCGCAGGCCCTCCCGGGTCCAGCTTCCACCAAAATGCTATTCAACATCGCGCAGATTCACGCAGGGATCTTTCCTGCTATCTTTACCTTCCTTGTTTGGTCCCTCCCTGCGGCCACAGCGATGTATGCTCTCTCAATCGGGGTCTCCCACATCAGCGAAACACTCCCCGGGCCCGTATACGCACTCTTGTCAGGCCTCAACGCAGCGACCGTGGGTCTTATTGCTCTTGCTGCTGTCCAGCTTGCGAGAAAAGCAATAACGGATAAGCTGACCAGGATCCTAGTCCTTTTTGGCGCATGTGCCGGAATGTGCTACAATGCATTGTGGTATTTCCCAGTGCTGTTGGTGTTTGGGGGATTTGTGATGTTCGCTTGGGAAATTCATGGACGGGCGTTGATTACGCGGTTGAAGAATCGCAGGACGAGACATTCGAACACTGATGTAAATGAGCCCAGTGAGGGCGAGATCACTATGGTGGACAGAAAGACAGGAGAAAATGCCAGACACACAGAAGGACCTCATCGGAGAGGAAATACCGAGCAGGATAGAACAGAAGACACTAAAGAGGGAGAAGTCCAGGAGTTAACCTCCGTTTCTACCGCTCAACGGACCAGAACAGATTCCCCTGCGGCAGCTCATCAGGTTCCTGTCAAGATCGGTCTTGCCGTCATCGTCCTGTTCTTCGTCGCATTCGCGGTCTTCATGTCTCTTCGTGGTGGACTTCACCCTGCTCCCCTCTTATTCTCCCTCTTCAACAACATGTTTTTGGCAGGCACCATCATCTTTGGTGGTGGACCTGTCGTGATCCCTCTCCTTCGCAATTACGTTGTCGATCCCGGCTGGGTGTCACCAAGGGATTTCCTTCTTGGGCTCGCTGTCATCCAAGCCATGCCCGGGCCCAATTTTAATTTTGCAGTCTATCTCGGCGCTTTGGTAGTTGCGTCCAATACCAACGTCCCCTCCGTCGTTGGTGCCATTTTGGGCTACCTCGGTATCTTCGTACCCGGTCTTTGGCTTTCAGTAGGCTTTCAAAGCGTCTGGCAGTCGCTGCGTAAGCGGAAAGAAGTCTCTAGTATCTTACGCGGCATCAACGCCACTGCCGTTGGTTTCGTCTTCACGGCTGTTTATCGACTCTGGGAGATCGGCTACCTGACTCCTGAAGAAACAAAGGGCATCAGCTTGGCAAACGAACCGTGGTGGCTGGTGATTGCCACGATGACATATGCAGCTGTCGAGTGGTTCTTTGTTCCTCCACCAGTCGCAATTCTTTCTGGGGGTGCTTTGGGATTGGCTTGGTACGGAGCGGTGGGACGCCGTATCCTTCAGGTATGAGAGGGTCATATAAGAAAAGATTCGTAGTTGAATTCTATGAGACGGAAGTCTTAGTCTACTTCCTACAAAGAAAGTCTTTTAGGAACGGATATCTAAGAGTCAAAAGTTAAGTTGTCCACTCTAGTCCGAAACGGTATTGGGTTGAGAGTATATATATATATCGTCCAAAGATAAACGAATGTGGACTGCACTTGGAAGAATTCTAAGAGAAATAAGCAAGGAGAGAGAGGAAGGCGATAACACCAGTGTTGGCTGAATAGGCCGCAAGGGCACCACTTGCGGCGGCCGGAACAGTTACGCCAGTGTCAGAAGGGCTATCTACGACACTGGTATAAACGGTGGTAGGGGGCAACGAGGTGCTACTGAGGAAGAAGGGGTTTACGTCAGTTTCATGACAGGAAGATTGGTGACACGAAACACGGAAAAAAAAAACGCACGTTGACGATGTTCCATTTGGGGGCAAGATGGAAAACTCCACGGACTGCGCATAAATGGTGCTGAGGCTGTTGGTGTCGCGGACGAAATTGACACGGAAATGCGCCCCTGTGGGCCAACCTCCAGACGGGGGATTCATAGTAGCATTTCCAGACCTTCCGTCGACCAAGGCGGCGAGGACTTGAGGAGAAAATCCGGAGACACTCTATATTTTCCAATGGTATTTTCAGAACAGGGGTAGGGTGATAGATAAAGCGTACCTGATTATCCAACACAGCAGTAAAATTGAAAGTGTCGGTCTCTACACGGTTCCATGAGAGGCTACAGGAGGTCATGAGTGGTGATAAATGAGAATTTTACGAAAAGACATACGGCTGTCCACCCACATTGGTCCATCCCTGGACGCCATTGGGAATGAGGACAGAGTACGCAAACGCTGACGAGATGAAGGAAAGAAGGAGCGCAATGGTATGCATGGCGATGGAAAATTTACTCGGATGCAGGTAGAAGTACAGAAGCACTTAAATGAGCGGCGTGGGCACTGGGCAGAGACGAAAATGAGCCTTTATGAGAGGAAAGATGAAACCTTGAAAGATCACGTGTCTAATTATGGGTCTTTTGCGGTTTGTTTGTGCTATCAGGTACAGCCTTCGGTGTTGGCTAAAATACTTTCTGCATCTATCCAGAGGTCTCTTTGTTTCCAGACATCAGCAACGATCGTCACAACTAACCAACATGATAGCTCTCCCATTCTCTGAGAGCTGAGCGATGTCATTGATCTTCCCCGCACATCCTTTAACAATCCGAAACACGCTCTCGCAAGATTACGGAGGAGATTCATATCATCTGCAGAAACGTGTTCCTCTACTCGGGAAAGCAAGGCAAATATCCATCGAGCATGCGACTCTGTCAGCACATGGTCACCGACTTCAGGGTTCTTGAGGTATAATTGAATCCAATGCGTAAAATACATCAGTAGATGGAGTGCTGTTTTCTTGAAAGCGTTTCAGCACGACAAATTGATAGAAATGCAAGGTAAACTCACCCCATCAATGAGCTTGAGAAGCGTCGTCGTCGGCTCTCGAGGTCTATGCTCCTTATCTGCAGAAGTATAGCAAAGACCAGAGCCAGAGGCACTCGGTTGCATCATCTCTTCAAGAAACTCCAATGGAAGAGGAACCGGCGTCCCAGCAGGACTCGGCAAGCTATCAGCAGGATCCACCCTTAAAACTTGCTCTACCTCGCCTTCATCATTATGTTGCGATGACTCGTTAAACTCCGGCCGGGATGGGGGCTCATCAGGCCATGCACGCATTTTTCGAGAAGAAGCTTGGTACTGGTATTTTTTGTGTTTTCCTTTCCATTTTGGTACCGAAATCCATTCGGATTCGGGTTTTCCTTGCAAGAAAGCCCACCACATGTCCCTGTCTTTTTTCTCTGGCATTAGTCGTCGAGAACCATCTTTCGGTGGACCCACATGGATGGTAGGTTGATTGAAGTTCTTTAAATTATGAATCAGATTAGACGGAGGGTTGAACCAGAGATACACACCTTTCGAAAGTTGAGAAACCTATACTCAAATAGTTCGCGCCATTCTTCGGATGGTAGTTCAGCAGAAACATTCGGTTCTGAAGTCCCGGAGACCATACGTTCCTCGGTCTCGAATGGATTAGCGACGTAACAGACATCTGGAAGCTGACGTGCAGCTCGCCTAAACACTCGAATAATTAGACAAACCTTTATGAACTGGGTTGAGCAAGACATACCGTACTGTGAACAGGTACTGCATGCCGTCCGTCGGTTCTTGGTTAAAGTTATCTGGTAGATTTGCGACAGGAAGAATTTGTTTGCCGTACGAGGATTCATCTTCTGAATCGTCCAGTTCGTCGTGTTTCCGCTTCAGTAACATGGTAATTTTTTGAATGAATTCCAAGAAAAGAGTTGGGATCAAGAGAGGTTCAATTCAAGTTTTCCACGCTTCTTTACCTACTCTTCCGTGGTCTATCGACATACTACATGATATTCCTTAGCTGGAAGAATGGATACAGACGTTGTTGATGATGATTCAATTGACACAGAAGCATTGCAAGCGCAGATAGACCTCTCCATGTCTTTCGCTCAAAGCTTGGTGTCTTCATGGATGGAACCGCATAAGCTTCCAACAAGTTCCCGAAACAGAGACTTGGAAAAAGAACTCTCAGAATACATGAAACGGCCTCCTAGGTAAGGTACGTCGCCCTGAAAGGCCACTTTTTTCAGAGTTGAATTATAATTTGCAGGTTAGGAGTTGGGGCTTCTATTCCAGAAGGCCACCATAATATCTCCCGAGATGCGGCACGTCTCAAAGGAAACCTTACCAAACGTCCCCGTGAGGGTGAATACGGAGCCTCAGCGCCTGCTAGACCCAACTCGGATGACGAGGACGAAGACGAAAGTAGAGCAGCCGCCATCAAGAAGAAGCAGAAACTGGATCCTTTTGATATCCCACATGGAAAGAAGAAGAAAAAACATCATGCGAAGAATGATGCACAGGATGATGATAGGAAGCTGATACAATCACCCTCTAGGAACGAAGGTTTATCTCTGTCGTCAAATTTGACAAAAAATGAACTTTCTCCTGAGTCTCGTTCGGCCGTTACCAGCCCGAGTCGACAATTGTCGGAGCCAGGTCAGCAGCTTTTGTAAAAAAACCATCCTACGGACATCTCAACATTTACACAGATAAGACCAACGCACACATCCGAAATCCGACCCATGCAGAACTCCTCAAACGCCCGCTGTTGAACCTGACTGGTCCTCCAACAAACAGCGACGATGACGAAAGCGATGGTGCTGAGGCTGGAGCAACTACCCTGACAAGCCCCAAAAAGAAGAGAAAACGCCGAAAGAAAAAGAAGCACCCTCTTCCGCTGCCCACTGTATTGCGGGACCCTCAAACTTGAATTTATTGTCATCTACAGACCAGCAGATATAATATTAATCCTCATGTATGCACAACTCGGCTATCAAACTTCATTGTGGAAATGACATCATTTAACTCTTGAAACGCTTCCTTCCACGACAACTAATTAGACCATAGCGGCGAAAGCATCATATGTGATGTGATAAAGCAGATTGCGCAGTCGATTGACTTATGGAAAGCAAGTTCAAGATAAATAAGCTCCTATGTAAACTAAACTATGGAAAGAGAGAAATAATTATGTAGTAGACCTCCTGTTGTTTCGCCGTGGAGGCGATAAATCATAGTGACCAGGCATCCGGTATGAGGAATCAGTGGCTCGATGACGGGGAGGAGGCTTGCCCGATGGCGATCTCGTTGGCGATCTAACTCGAGGGCTAGTTTGGCGTGCGGAAGATGACGAAGGTTTTGGAGAAGTAGTCCTTCGTTTCGATATCACTTTGGGGGGAAGTGACTTTTTGCCCTTTGAAATGCCGAGGAAGGAGAATATGATTCCGCCAGAATTGGCTGAGCGTTGTTTTTTTTGTCTAGCCGTGTAGCGCTTGCGTGCCCTGGCATCTTTCATTTCTCGCATCCCCTATGTCAAGGTTCAAGTTAGGGCCGCAGGAAGAAAGTATAAACGACGATAATCTAACCTTTGAGCGCAAGGATTCGTTTCCGCTTAGGGTGCCTCTAATTTTCGCCAACCAGCCATGCATTGTGGAAGGGGGTGGACGTCGACGAGTACCATCAGAGCGGAACTGGTGATGAGAGAGTCAGTAAATGAGCAGACTGAGGGATAATCCGTGATACGGACATGGGAAGCCCACTCGATCTTCATAGGTAAGGTTGAGGAGATGTTGGTGGAGGGCAAAGTGATATGACGTTCAGTTGTTGTGTTTTCGGGTCTTGAAGAGGCTAATATATTGGTTGTCTCTTACATAATAAAGTGGCCTCGTTGCTGCCGTTGGACACTGAAACGTCAAGCGACATGCGTTTATGGTGCGTTCAGGCGAGCGAAACGTCTGAAACGACGATGACACCTGTTGCATATACGACGTAAGAACACAATCACCTTCGCCGTAGCTTGGCTGATCCGTATGATTCGCTTCCACTGCCGATCCTAAAACAATGATTTACAGCAGAGCGCGACGGGGGCCCTTCCTGCCCCTGGATATGGGAAATATCACGGACAAGAGCAAGCCGATAAAACCGAGTTGGAGCAGGCAGGCTCGTGTTCGACACCGCCATACGTGTTGATCGCACAACCGACAACACTCCCCAATCTGGTCATCCGTGGGAACGACGGCACTCCGGCATCTCACCTGACTTCACTCCCTTAATAGGCATCCAACACTGCCCACTTAGTTCCTGACACCGCATTAACACTTTCTGTCATGCCAAGTTCTATGGTTAGATTTACAGCGGCCCCATATTCCTCCGCTCATCTCGACTACCGGTAGCGGATGTCACCGCTCGCATGGACGGTACTTAACTGGGCTCGCGCTTTCCAAATGACATCCCATCAGCAACTGGAAGTGTTCTCAAGTCGCAGACGGTCGAGCAGCCCCACAAGTAGCGATGCCTTGGAGAAATATCAATGCTGTCATCGAAGACAGGCTCTTCCTGGGAAAGTATGTGGCACTGTATTCGGTTTCTGTCACCGTTCATCTTGATTGACTTTTACAGTATCATGGCAGCTAAATCTACCCGCTCGCTTACTGAAAATCGCATCACGCACATCTTGTCCGTGTGTGCGGACCAGATCCCTGCTGAGACCCCTGAAGCACCATTTACACATATGCGGATTTCTGTCGAAGATGTCGACTATGCAGATCTGCTCATTCATCTGCCATCTGCTTGTCGATTTATCGATTCTGCTTTGCGGTCAGGAGGCATCGTACTCGTCCATTGCGGCCAAGGACTCTCCAGGAGCGCTGCGGTCGTTGCAGCGTACTGTATGTCAATGTACCCCCGTTTTTATGATTAATCACTTACAAGTTATTCCCCCAGTAATGTGGTCGCTTCGCGTGGGTGTCACTCAGGCTCTGGAAGTCGTCCGAGGCGGTAATTTCAATTTCATGGCAACTATTTTATAGCGCCCCTCTTGCTGACGAAAATTTCTCTTTAGCACGCGACCAAATTTGGATTAACCCAGGATTTCACGAACAACTCGTTCTTTTCGAACTTTGTCGATACGCTCCTTCTCGGTCTGAGGGCATTTATACCAAATGGCGTGCTCAGCTCGATCGCCGTTTACCTGCAACAGACCGGTGACTTTGCCACACTCTTTTCGAGTTCTGAGCACTTTTTTTTAGAACACGTTCTCTGTTTTGTTTTTGTTATCGATGGACATTTCGGCTGATCATTGGACATTGTGATTCAACCGTTGTATCATGTTAGATTTGCTTTTAGACCTCATTTGTAGCTTATTACTGGTTCACCTTAGACTTCTGTATTCATACCTGCTCTTGTATTACTAACCACCAAATATGACTCGGACTGCCTAATTTCACGAATGTGGCGACGTGGCAGTGGCACAGTAAAGTGACAGATTTGTCACAAGCGGAATTTAAATTCCGTCACATACGAACACGACTTGCCAACGCTCCTTCTCAACACTTTCTTCGACTATGGGTCTGGCCATTTCCCACGTCTTTAATGGTTTCTTTGGAAAGAAGGAGATGCGTGCGTATCGTTTGCACTGCTCTGTCTTTGATGATTCTCTTACTTGTATTTTCTGGCAGGTATTTTGATGGTTGGCCAAATCTTTCATTTTCAGCTTCTAGGGCTCATTTACGTTAGGTCGGTCTGGACGCTGCTGGTAAGACGACCATCCTCTACAAACTCAAACTTGGTGAAATTGTCACAACCATCCCAACAATCGGTGAGTTGGCTCGGCGATATCCGCCTGCGGGTGTTAAATTTGAACACCAGGTTTCAACGTCGAGACGGTCGAATACAAGAATATATCATTCACCGTATGGGATGTTGGTGGTCAAGACAAGATTCGTCCTCTCTGGAGGCATTGTAAGTCTAGTATTTCCATACCACCTGACAGGAGCTGAATTTTATCAGATTTCCAGAACACTCAGGGTATCATCTTCGTCGTGGACTCGAATGACAGAGAACGTGTATCCGAGGCTCGTGAGGAACTGCAACGCATGCTGAACGAGGATGAACTCCGAGATGCCCTCCTCCTGGTTTTCGCGAACAAGCAGGATTTACCCAATGCAATGAATGCTGCTGAAATCACTGACAAGCTTGGTCTTCACGGACTCAGGAATCGGACCTGGTTCATCCAGGTGAGTTGATCAACTTGCTACAAGTCATCGTATTCCTTGATGCATTCTTCATCTTAGGCTGCATGTGCGACATCTGGAGATGGTCTTTATGAGGGATTGGATTGGTTGAGCACCAATCTCAAGAAGAGAGTCGCACCATCCAATTGAATTTTTCACGATACCTATATTAGTCGCACCAATTTTTAGTACTTTTTTTTTTTTTTTGTTTCAGTAAAAGATCACTCCTCCTCATAGACTTGGTGGTTTATTATGCATGTTTTTACTACAATTTATGCGGGGAGTTGACTATGCCCGGGGTTATCGCTCAACGATTTTCACCAGGATAGACTCGTCCCACAGCTTCAGCCTCCTTCCGTCTTCTCTCTCCCAATTCACGAGATACTGCATCCCGCTGCTGGGAACCGTATCTTGCCAGCTTCTCAAGCAATGCTTGCAATTTTCTTGGCTTCACCACACTGTACGACGAAAGTCTATTGGCTGGGATAAGATATTCTTGGACGATTCCGGACAGTGGAATGGATGTCATCTGTCCAACGTAAAATGCCACTCATGTGGTATTCAAATGGGAATAAACTTTACCTGTCTCAATTCTGCAAACACGGAGGCAAGATGGGACCGTCCGATCTGCTTGAGAATGTCCTCCAAAAAGTCGACGTCAATAAGAATGTTTGATATTGCATTTTCGTTCATCATCGGTACATCACGTCCGGCTAGGAAGTTCTGCACGTACAAGGGAAAAGAACAGTTAAGGACATCCGAAACATGAGGCGGAATTCTTACAATAAGACATTCGGCGATGTAGCCCATAGCTCCTTCATAGGCATCTTCCTTGTATGTCTCCTTGATTGCCAGGGAGTCGACGACTGTTGTTAGCCAATTAGCGAGCTCGTAAAGGTACATGCTCGGCGACGTCTCCCGAGATTTTGGAGTCCAGTCGTACTCGGAAAGCTCCAAGCATTGGTCGAGCTTGGACGATATGAGCGCTGTCATGCGCCGAAGCGAGACGGAGATGGTCGTTTCGAAAGCACTCGCTGAAGATAGGCGAATCACGCCACCACGTTGGGTTGACCTTATGTTATAGAATAAGAGAAGTGTTATGCATCTGGTTAGCACGTACCGAAGATTTGTCAGAGACCTCTCGAGTTCGCCACAAGCAACCTGGAAGCATTCAACATTGGTGATAATTTGTGCGATCTGGGCCATGGAATGAGTGGTTTCTAGCCGTTGGGAAATAGCACCGCAAATGTTTTTGGACAACAAGCTGTCCAGCGACTATTGATCAAAGCGAGAATGAGGGATTGGTGTTGTATAAGTGAAGCAGAATACCTTGCTCAAAAGTTCATCAATGTCGCGATGGTGTTGGGAGACGCCTTCCAAGAAGGCATAGAATTTCTGTATGAAGACTCTGATCTAATAGAAGTCTGGTTCAGAACCAGTGGCTCGACGTAAGACCTGCTTGCACTCACCTCCTGGCAGCTCAGGTAAAACGTTTGGGACCACGGTAGAGGTAGAGAAGGGGCAGCGCTGAAAGCGGATAGGCATGTAGGGAAATCTCTCGATGACAAGAGGCCACACTTACTTTTGGATTTCCTTTTTTTGACCGTCACTAATCCATACGGCAGCCAGGACTTGGTCAAGACTTGGATCATCGTTGATTTTCATTGCATAGTGTTCATCCTCGCTAACGATCTGCATCGTCTCTAATTGGTTGGAATCAATGAAATGTAGGAAATTCCACGTACAGTCTCGAAACGACTTTTGAATTCCTTCTCCAATAGCTGAGCATACTTCTCGAATAACACAACAATAAAGGACCGAACTGAAGTTGTTGAATATGAATATGTCTACGGCAGGAGTATTAATCAGTTAAAGATTTTTTATATCAATGGAAATAGAAAACAACCTCAACTATCATTATAAAATTCGACAGACTCTCTTTTGCCTTTAAAAATATTTCTGCCTCGGTTTCTTCTTTGAGTGCGCCGTCAATGGCAGTGCTGAGCTGGGCAACGAGACCATCCCATAGGTCTTCGACGTCTCGTGCTGAGCGGAAGTTGCCCGTCGTCTCGAGGACGTGCGACTCGACAATGAAAAAGCCCGAAATTTCTTGGATCAATGTTGAAAGAGAAGCAACCGGGAGAGGTATTGGTAGGATTAGGTCAGATTGTGCCTAAGGGGAATGAGAATAGGTTTCCTTTTTGCAACGAAATTTTCACCTTGCGATCGGCCTGATACGATTTCTGTAGTTCGCCAAGGGAGTCGAGTGCCGTGTAAATGTGTATGCACTCAAAGAGGGGTTTAAAATTGACTTGAATTTGGTCATTATCCAATGCATTGACTGAATGAAATGTTAATTAAGTTACACGAAAACTGAAGAGGGGTACCTTACATTCGATTTTCTCGTATGTGATCAATTCAACGGCACTGCCAACACGGTTTGGGCGTAGGAGGGAATCTTTTTCTCGTCGTTGACGCCATCGTTTCATTCGTGCTTCCATGGCTTCAACGGCCAGGCGACCTACTTCAGCACTTATATTTCGGATTTCCAGAAGCCATTGTTTCATGGAGGCTGTAACAGCATCTTTTATTTGACTCCGGAGCGACGGTAACGAAGATAGCAAGTGCTGAAAGAGCGGTGTCTGCGAAAGCGATGTTGGCGGCATACTCTGAATGTCTTCGAGGGACTGAAATTATTCACGGAAAAAGTCTTGATTGAACGAGCTATGCAAGACATAATGTAGACGAACCCTCAACGCACTCCAATATTTGCCTTGCCTGATCATCTCACCGACCCGGTCGACGACGTCCAAGACACGTAAACAGGCTTGTAGAGTATCGATAGCCTCGTCTAGATTAGCGGCCGTCTTTTTGGATTGCAACAAAGCACGTTTCTTCTCAACCAAACCACCTCCAAGTTGGCTCACGCTTGCGTCCAAGGAGGATATATTCTCCTTCATCTTGTCGGTGAACGACTTTACTGTGAACAAGGTCGACACTGAGGAGATAAAATCCTGGTAGTTCTCGCTGCATATTTTTTCTATTTCCGCGTCCTTTGAGTCTATGAGTGCCTGAACTGTCCTGAGATATGCATCCTGCTGGTAGTTTGTGTGAATCTGTTTGATGATAGGACCAAGCTGTTCCAAGTTCTCAGAGGAAGATGAAGGATCAAGAAGGTGGATTTGGAGCAGCTGCTGGTCAATCTGGTCCTGGGTGAACTGCTGTCGTCGTCGCGGAGGCATGAAGCAACTGATGGAACGTGGAAGTGACAGTCACGTGTTACATTTAGATTTTACCTTCAACCGCATTCGTTTGCCTGCGGCGCCCGATCTAAATGGGTTCTGTTGGTACTTTCAATGGTTGCCACGATATCGCCCATGGCCCGGAGAATTATACGCTGCGATGGAATGTACATCCAGACCTCTGATGTTCATACAATTCATTTGGTTGACATGTCCTATAGCCTCTTCGATATGGATGGAACCCTCGTTGACTCTACACCTGGTGTCGTTGGTGCATGGAATAATCTTCGCAAAACATATCCCCACCTTGATGTACAGGCGATCTTGAGCTGTGAAGATATTTTTTCTTTTCTTTTCATTTTAAAACCTCATTGCGTTCCTAGCATCGCATGGCATTCGCACTATCGAAAATATGCGACAACATCTCGGGATCGAAGATCCTAAAATGCTGGAGGTACCTTGTGGCTGTATCTTCTTGTTTTTTGATCAAAGAACAACATTTTCAGAGAGAGGCTGAGCTTTTTGAGAAAGATATTGTCTGCAGTGCATCGGAAAATGGTGGTCCAGGCATCGTCCTTCTCCCAGGAGTCAAACCCATTATCGATCTGGTACGTGCTCTCTCCATTCTTCGCTTCTAGGTAGGAAATTTACATCCGTTTAAGTTAGGCCCGTATCGCTTCCTTCCAGAGCCCTGTTGGGCGGTCTGCACATCTGCGAGCCGAGCGTATGCCTCGTCCGCTTTAGCCAATGCAGCCATTCCTCTGCCGGATGTTTTTATCACCTCAGAAGATGTAACCAAGGGCAAACCACATCCAGATCCTTATCTCCTTGGAGCAGAGAAATGTGGTCTCAGTCCGAAAAATTGTCACTGCCCAGTCTACTTTGAACCCCGATTTGTCTGATTGATCAATACTTTTTGGCAGGCATTGTCTTTGAAGACGCCCCGAGTGGCATCCGAAGCGGGAAGGCAGCAGGCTGCACCACTGTTGCTTTGCTCACCACTCATTCCCGTGAGCAGATTGAAGCCGCTCAGCCTGACTTCATTATCAAAGATCTGTCATGGTGAGTATTGGTCCCATCCTTTTTTCTGCTTGATGTCGATCCACTTAGGATATCCATCGAACGTTCCGATACCGGCATACAAGTCTTGATCAACCCGGTGGTTGGGATTAATGCGTAACAAGTTTAGAGCTAGAAAATAGACAAGCTAGAGCACCCATCTGAAATGCTATCTGAATACGAGGATCTATTTTAGAGAAAATTGAAGAGGCATATATGAACGAAATTGATGTGTTATCAAAAAGGCGGGTATTCAGGCGCAAGGTCAAGCCACAGAATGAGCAAACGGTAAATTAAGATAACAATACGCCAGGAATGGCGCGCCTTTTTAGTACTCGCCCTCTTCTTCAACATCAGCAGAATCTGTTCCAACTTCTTCATAATCCTTCTCAAGTGCAGCAAGGTCCTCACGGGCCTCGGAGAATTCACCTTCTTCCATACCTTCACCAACATACCAATGCACAAAGGCACGTTTTGAGTACATGAGATCAAACTTATAGTCTTCGCAAAGAAGTTAGCTGCGAACTTGATTGAACCTTCGGAAACATACCAAGACGACTCCAAGCGGCAGAAATAGCCGTCGTATTAGAGAGCATGCAAAGACTGCGAGAGGTCTTTGCAAGATCACCACCTGGGACATAAGCCGATGGCTCATTGCAAACACCAAGTTTGAAGCCAGTTGGGCACCAGTCGACGAATTGGATAGTCCGCTTCGTCTTGATGGTTGCAACAGCAGCCTGAACATCCTTGGGTACAACATCCCCACGGTACAGCAAGCAGCAAGCCACTATAACAAGTCAAAAAATGAATCTTAGGAGACATAAATATTGAATGAACGTACTGTATTTGCCTTCCTTGGGGTCACATTTCACCATCTGGTTACCGTGCTCAAAGCAAGAAAAAGTCATCTCAGCTACAGAGTTTTGTTCGTGTGTGGCTTTATCGGCAGAGAGGAGAGGTGCAAAGGTAGCCAGAGGGAAGTGGATACGAGGGAATCTATGGTATCAAACAGAGATAAGCGATGTTGGTCAACGATACAGGGGGCGTGACTCACGGCACCAGATTGGTCTGGAATTCATTCAGATCGACGTTAAGAGAACCATCAAAGCGGAGCGAGGCTGTGATCGAGGAAACGACTTGGGCAATTAAGCGATTGAGGTTTGAGAAACTTGGGGAAACAACGCCGAGCTTCTTCTTGCAAATGTCGTAAATGGCCTCATTGTCGACCTGGTCATACCAATTAGATCACATCAGAACTACTGCAACACAAACGCACCATGAAAGAGCAATCCGAGTGCTCAAGAGTTGTGTGGGTGGTCAAAACCGAGTTGTAGGGCTCAACAACCGAACTTGAAAGTTGAGGAGCAGGGTAAACACAGAACTCGAGTTTCGATTTTTTGCCATAATCCGTCGAAAGTTTCTCCATCAACAAAGCACCAAACCCAGAACCAGTGCCTCCACCGAAGGAGTGGAAGACGAAGAAACCTTGCAACCCAGAACAATTATCGGCGAGCTTTCTCAGTTTATCCATGACGGGGTCAATGAGCTCCTTTCCCACAGTGTAGTGTCCGCGGGCGTCTGTGTGAGTATGAGTTGGAGTACAATGATACACAAGTTGAAAAACCTCACAGTTGTTGGCCGCATCCTCCTTGCCAGTGATGAGAGTCTCTGGATGGAAAAGAGACTTATAGGTGCCAGACTTGACATCGTCGATGACTCCCGGCTCAAGATCTATGTAAAGCGAACGTGGAACGTGCTTTCCTGTGCCAGTCTCGGAGAAGAAGGTAGAGAACCCGCTGTCGGACGCTGAAGGCGAACCCTCGGTGAGACGACCATCGGGCTGAACAAAGTAAAACTGGGTAAGGAGAAAAAATGACCTTAAAGTGAGGACGCACGCTCAATCCGTGCTCCAGAGTGTAAAGTTCCCCTGTTGTGAAATAAGTGTTGTTTGACGCAGTTACAACTGCGAGATGACTCACAGCAAGCATTTCCAATCTGGACACCAGCTTGACCGACATGGAGAGAAATAACTTCACGCATAACTCGATAATTAGGAGCTTAGAGACGATGACAGTATGGAAGAGAACGACCACAAAATTTGTTTGAGCATTGTGGCCTTACCTTATCTGGTTGTTTGGCCATTTTCCCAACAGAAAACACGAGAACATAGAAAAATTATGTAATTATTGAAATTATGCCGCTGCTACAAGTGCATGAAGATTATAGATCTCGCGTCGTACAGTATAATAAACGTCAGAAACATTCCCTTCCAGCTCAATCTTTCCCTTCGCCAGTTTCTTCACCGCTACCGCCCCTTCCAAGTTCTCGTCAGAAGAATCACTATTACCACAAATCAAAACACCTTCGCCTATGAGCTCAGCTTGAACCCCAATGGAGGCAAGCCGTGATTTCAAGGCCGTCAGCTTCAGCTCGCCAATCATAGTCGAGTTTGGGAGTGGAACCTGTCGTCTTGACCCAAGCCTGCGTGGTTGGTCCGGAATTGATGCATCTGTGGTCCCAGTTGTGTTACTGGCAAGAGATGAAGCAGGTTCAAGTGTAGGGATAGTGGATGTCGCGTGCGTAGCCACGCGGCCTCTAACATAAGCTATTTCGTTATCCTCAAACTACAGTGATTTTTGTCAATGGCGATTTATGTCGAAATAACAATTGGAGCGCACCCGAGATTTCTTCAGAGACCCAAGGAGTTCGTCACTAATATTGATCGAAAAGCTATTTGTCTGATGACCAATCTGCACACTTTCGCCATTACGAGGGGCGAAAATATTCTTCGTCATCGAACGAATATTACTACACGCCTCGATAAGTGCGTCAGTAGCATGATCTTGTGCATGCACAATTATCTGAATATCGTTCAGTAATCATCGAAATAGAAGATAATAAGGCACACCATTTTCCGGGGATTGACCTGGGGTACAATACTCTTAACCGCTCGGCCATCATTCAATCCGTCCATATCGATAAATAAAAGTCGACATGCAAGTTGAATCTCCACCTCACTTGATACAAATTTGAATGGGGGTTCTTTGAAATTTTTCTAGATCAGAAATTGATTAACTGTTACTGTGAGTGAGAAAGAAAGTACCTTAGCATCTTCTTCAGCCGCTTTGCGCTTGAGGTCTTTCACTTCCTCGCTCTCCGCCTCCTCCTCTAATGCCTTACCCTTCCGTAGCCACATGCCAACGTCGATCGTCTCTCCATAATCATCTACCCTCCTCTTTTTCTCTACATAAGGAAACATCCTGAACCTAGGACCGTGTCCTGTGTTTTTGAAAAACGATGTCGACTTTGAGACATTTCCCTTCAGATAAATATCAAACGAAAGCATTTGCTTCGTTAGGCCTTCATCCCCATCTAACCAGTCAGCCGAATCCAGCTTCCTATCGTTCTTTTTTCCAACCTCCTTACCCTCTGCAAGGCCATCAGTGCCCGTATCAATTCCACCATCCGCAATGGTAAGCTGAACCTCGTCCTCGTCCGCTGATTCAGAATCAGAATCCGAGTCCGTGTCGTCTGCATCAGCTTCCAACATCCTCTGATTCACGGCTATTGCCACCTGCTGTGCCGCTTCCTTTTCCTTTGCCTCCCTTTCTTTCTGTTGATAAATTTCTAATTCCACCCCAGAAAGGAGAACTTTGCGGTTGATCAGCATTTTGATGATACCATCCATCATTACGTTTCTGCCTATTTTTCCTTTGTCCCATTTGTCATCTGGCCGTTGAGAGTCGTTCCACTTGTCAAAGAGGGCACGAGAAAAGGTTCCTTCTTCGCCTTTGGTGGTAAGGAGAACAACATTATCAGGGACAGCAGCAAAGTCAACGAACAGGTGACGAGAAGGACCATGTGATAGGGATGCAGGAACGGCAAGAATTAATTTTGGATCTTTGGAAGAGTAAGTGCGGAGAAGGGCTTGTGGGTTAGGGAAAAACTCAAGGTGCCTAAATAGCACATAAAAATCGCAGAATCAATTCGCAGGTAGATGGAAGCGTACTTGAAGCGTAGAGCAAAGGCGCCGAGAGCATCCTCGTCCCCATCATCCCTTTTTCTCTTACTGTTTTGACGAGAATTTGTACCATCCTCCCCAACGTCCTCCTTGCTAATTGTGCCCCCTAGCCATTCCATCATGCTTCGTACAAACGTCAGCATCTCTCCGCCAGTACGCGACAGAAGACAAATTGGATATCTTAGACGAGAATAATTCCAGTGCTGGTCAAGCAACACTAGGAGTTCCAAGATACGGGCGCTCGAGTCACATGGCAGGAGTAGAGATGAACGAGATTCAGACAGAGTGGCGGTTATTGTATCTGGTAAAAGACTGATGACTATGATTAAGAAAAGCGCGAGAGCAGAAAATACCTATGAGAGCCGCATCTCGATCCTTTCGTCTGCTCGTGATTACTGGAACACGGTCGGCATCAGTGATAAGAAGGTCAGGACGTGCCAAAGGTTCAAATATTCCACCAGCTGCTTGTCGAATGAGAACCGTTCCGTCTAGATGTCTTTCTTTCATGTGGTTCATGTTGACGGCGTACATGATAGTACCAGACGACGGTGACCGAATCTTCCATATAGTACCACCAAGCGAGTGGCCGGCATTGAATGGGGTGATGGTGAGGCCTTGGCACTTTCCTAGAACGCATGTTATGCATATGAAAGAAATTATCCAAGGAATGACAACTTACCTTGGAGGTGAGTCGGTTGAGAGTACCTCAAAGTATTCATCGAGTTAAACGCATCTTGAACTTCAATCACAGTTGGGATACATCTCCCTTTTGAATCCTTGTTCGGAGGAAGGAGTTGACTTGGGTCCTCGTCCTGATCTTCGTCAGTGAATTTCTCTGTCACTTCGTCTCCAAAGTCTTCCTCATCCCGAAGTCCCTCCACATCCTCCGTGACAGCTATTCGACCCATAGCCTGCACAGGTAAAGTTGTGTATGCTGGGGCTTTCAGTCCCCATCGTGAATGTGCCCACGGATACAGACCGCAATGAGCCAGGTCTCCATGAGATATCAGCACCAAATCGACTGTCGGTGAAATTCTAACGAAAGGAATCAAATGCTGTACAAATGGAATGATTCAGCACGCACTTTTCCAACAGCTGACAATATTCAGTCCATGGGGGTGTTTCGTCTTTGATTTGTTCAAAAGTAAACGGCGACGGCTCAGGGGCCCAGTCCGGGGACCCGCAGTCTATAAGTATCCTGACATCGTCAATCTGAAGAAGATAACAGAGAGGTATCGTTCTGGAATTGCGCGCCGCACCGGACAGAGGGGTGAAAGTGATCATACAGAGGACTTGCTGACATAAGCAGACAAACTCTTCTGGGCCAACTGATTGTTAAAATAGGAGATGTCATCTCACCCACTTTCAGATGGCAGTCACTACGGTCTCTGCTGCATTGACCATAACGCCAGGTGTGTCACCTAAATTTTTCAGAGCTCATTGAATTTATTCTCTCAAAGTCGTTATTAAGACGTTCTTTAGACATTGGGTTAAGAAAATCAGACGCATAAAGGATAGCGAAGAGAAACCACAAGATGACATCTTTTTTGACCAGTGAGTTCCACCTCTCTTATTTTTTTTACATCTCTGAATGTACCCATAGAGCATTTCACATCGTCAAATGTTTGTTTGACCGCCCACAACATCCCTTTACCCACTGAAGGTTAATTCCCCAGCTTTTATTGCTCTCGGATCAGAAAATACCATAGAATCATTGCAAGCATTGTGCGTACACATTCCTAATACCATGCCTAATCCTCACTTAACCGCAGCACAAACACGCGCATTCCTGCTCCGCCGTGGGCAGTAGTGAGCCAAGTCCTGATACCATTAAAAACGTGCAACGAGGCAGCTGACCATCTCATTGAGTGGTTCGGTCCGGAAGAACTCGAAAAGGTTGTTGGAGGTGACCGCTGGTGGCAAGTTCGAGGCCTGGACGGAATCGACGCAGAGTGGGTAGCGGAAGAAGAAGACCTGGCACCAGATGGAGATGAATTTTGCAAGAGGAATGGCAAAAATGTCAAAGACACCGACGCCGATATACTACGTATGGAGAAGCTTGAGTCTGTTATGGTGTGTTGCCTGCAATTTTCCTCTTCTGACAGTGCTGACAAGAGATTTTAGTTGTACGTTCACGGTGGTATGCGGTTTCTCTACTTGCTGTTATTATTTAATAATTTCCCGAAGGAGGCTATTTCTGGGGGTCAATAAGTCCGTGTTTCTTCTTGCCTTCCTTAAATTGCCTAAAGTGGCTTTCAAAGACACACATAGGTACCAGATTCTGCATTTCGGTACGTAACTAGTCGGTGGTCAATTTCAGCGCGATTGAGGGTATAGCCAGCCCATAAATTTAGGGGACGAGCCTTTGCAGTCAATTACCGAAAGGCGCCGCAGTACCCATGGCCTTGTCCTATACAAGATGTCTTGGCAGCATGTACGTAGGTCCTCAATAAATAAGTTACCTCTCTGACTTCTTTCTAGACCTATATCTTATCCAACCTCCACCGGAAGCGTTCCACAAACCCATCCCTCCCTCAAAAATTGTCTTTGCTGGAGATTCGGCAGGAGGTGGGCTGTGCGTGACGGCCCTCACAATTCTACGCGACCTTGGAATCCCCCCACCGGCGGGTGCAGTCTTGATCAGTCCTTGGGTAGACTTGACCCACAGTTTTCCCAGTGTCATGGAAAATTATCATACAGTAAGCTATCCCAATTTCCCCTCTAGTCCTGGATCAACTCTTATGTTTACTTGAAGGATATCATACCAAAGCATGGGTTCCTCGCGAAACCATCGACGCTGTGGCCCAATCCTACCATCCCAGAAAGTGGCAGTCGTCTCATGCCCACCATTACGAATCCACCACCTCCAGGCAAGGCAGACACACTAAAAGCGCCTTTGGACCGTCTGCAGGACAAGACGAATGAGGGGGAAATTGAAACAGGGGAAATGATCAAGGGTCAACAGGTCATGCTGGACGATTACTCCAGTCCAGAAACAGTGCAAGAGATTATCCTGCTTGATGAAGAAGAATCGAAGAATGGCGGACATCGGGAACCTAAACCCCCTAAAATACTTATGGAAAACTTGAATGCGGTCCCTCTTGAGCTGAGATCGCAGATTCAAATGTATGCCCCAACAGAGTAAGCAGTTCCAAGGATGAATCCGAATGCGCACATGACTAATTTCAAACAAGACAGACTTCTGACCCATCCCCTTGTCTCTCCGGTCCTTCAATCGTCTCTGGGTAATCTCCCCCCTCTATTCATCATCGCTGGCGATGGCGAAGTCTTGCGGGATGAGATCACCTATCTTGCCCACAAAGCTGCGAACCCAGCTTCATTCCCAACTAGACCTGGCATTCTTCGTGATTGTAGACGGCAGAAGGAGAATGCAGAGAAATTCACCACACCTACAAAGGTACATTCTCACACTTCAATTAATCCATGCCTTCAATGGAAGCTGTCTGTTCCAGGTTCATCTGCAGGTCTTCGATGGGATGTGCCATGTCTTCCCTGTTTTCATGTTCACGAAAAATGTAAGACCTGGTTTCCTTGCAGTACATTCAACTGATAAATCTTCCCGTACACAGGCCAAATATGCATATCGTTCAATGGGCGAGTTTATTAAACACCTAACACAGCATGATGCGGAGTATGTCGAAAGGAACCCATTTCCAGAATCGCGACACCGAGAGTCTCCGGAGGACGACAAATACTTGCAAAAAAAGAGTAGGAGAAATTTGAAGAAATCGAAAGGGAAACAGGCGCATAGGTCACATGTCCCAACGGTTGAGGAGGCTCACGCAAAGATGCATGGAAGTCTGCAGTCTGATGCTCGAGTCTTTTCAGAGAGCAAGGGGATACCTGCACAAGTACTGAAGGAAGCTGCTGCAGGAAGTTCCGACACGAATATGACACCTCTTCGCGAACCAGCGGCAACTTTCCTCGAGGACGAACACCTAACTGAATTGAAACAAAGTCTCGAGGATGTAGGAGGAATTATTATTTGAGTCGAGAACTTTGTTGCTTAAATTTTGCCTAGGGAAACAATACTCCAGTAGTGCAATTTCTCCGCGAACGCATTGATATTCGTGGAACGGTTCGGCCTATGGAACCTCCAGAAGAAATCGCAGCCCTTAAACTCCAACCCATTCAAATTGGACTTATTAAGGAAGGACCAACTCTGCGTTGGCACGACGGTCAGAAAAAATGGGATCAACGGTACCACAAGGACACGCAGCGAGTGCTTAAGCAGAGAACCAAGTGTGAAGCCAGAGCTGCGAGGTTACTGAAGGGTGCTTTCGACCAGGGATTCGTTCATGATGATGCAAATGTGAATCGCCAGGCAACGGAAATCATTTCTGCACAGGGCCAAACTGAGCATGACCCAGGATCGACCTCGTCAATTCCGTTGAGAAATTTGAGAAAGCCTTCATCTTTAGGTGCGATTCAAGCGGATCGGCGGTGGGGTCCACTTGATCTATACGACGAGCGTCCACCTGCGACTGCTATCGCTGGAAGGAGGGACACGGTGCGGAAAATTATTGATATCAGATATTTCATCCTTGTTCAAGTTTCTTTCTCAGCCCGAGGCGCTCGCCCTCTTGAAAAAGAGCATATACCATACTGCACCTCGAACTCACAAAACCGTGCCAAGAATGAAAGCCATCGATGTTGTCGTAGCTTCTTTGGATCCAAAAGATGACCCGAAAAAGCCACCTCGACAATCTGTTTCTGAACAACAGGTCCCAGCGAAGATCTCTCCCATTCATGGACTCAAAGTATGGGACGGTTTGTTAAGGCAAGTGATTCAAACGTTATTCAATCGGGAAAGGGATCTTCATATCATATCTTTTTCCAGGTATTTCGGGAAACGCTCGATTAAAGCTGCGAATGGTAAAGCAGAAAGCATTGCCCCAATGGCGAAGACTGTGGAGCCAACTAAGTATAATTGCTGAAGGACAATCTAGTAACCACACTGGTGGAATGTATATGAAATTCGTAATTTAGATTGGTAGACTAGACCTTAATATAAAAAGGTTGTTCAATAATTCCTGCAAGTACTTTTATTGACGACGACAAAAACATTGGGGCAATTATTAACCCTACCAGCAGGGCATGGCTCCGGCGAGTCGGCAAACACTTGCAATTGTGTTGACGGTGAGATGTCAGTGTGGTCTATATTCTCTCACTCCTTTGTTGGAATGAACCACAAGGGAGTCGCGGCGTGTTGGTACGGCTTCGCTCCAGGAATAACATCAAAGGAGTTACCAGTCTTTATACCCTGTCAAAAAGGATCATAGCCTGAAGAAATTCGTGGTATGGAAGTACGACTTACGATAAAGACGTCCGTAGTCGTGACAACTTTTCGCAAATTGCCGCTCAACGACATCAAATACCTAGCACTGTCACGGTCGATAGGTATTCGAGCGCCGTGGTCGATGTGGTTTTCCAAATCTATAAGGGTATGGAGACTTTTTGATTGCGATAATCTGTGTGCGAAAGGCAGCTGCAACAATATGAGGTTGTGAGTTTATCATGTATAAGAAATAGCTGACCAAGTCTTTAATCGGGACAGATAGGGCCAATTCCTCAAGATGGATACAAGACTTGCATATTTTTTCGATCGAATCGGGACCGACACCGCAGTCGATGAACGCGAGTCGTCGTAAGGTAAATGCGTGGTTCTCAACCAGTTGAGTAATCACTTCTTCGTTGAGCTCGAATTTCTTTTCTGGGAGTTTTAGCGAGAAAGAGATCAGAGGCGGCGCAGAAGGTTGTAGAAGTTTCAGAACTGTAGCAAACGAAGAGGGAGTCGGATGGGGTTGCAATATAAACCGTGTATCCAACGCAAGATGCTTCAAATGGCGCAGTGGTGGAGTAGGTGAGAATATGAAGTCGGGTATAGGTGAGTCGTCTGGCTTTACACGGTATCAGCGAATGTTAGAAAACTTAACACAAGATGAACTTCTCACTGTTGTTGTCACTGAGAGGCTCTCAAGCAGGGGCGTGTGGATTACTTGACTGAGGACGGCTGAATGGTCTAGCTTGGAACATCCAACCACGTGGAGACCGCGTAAGTTCGGCAAGCTTCGGAGAGTATCTCTCAAAGTATCTTCACGAAGATCGTTGATCATCTAGGAAGGGGCATGAGAATATTGAGGAAAAAGACTTGAATGCACGAGTCACATATAACGTCAAGTTTTTCAGGGTGGTTGAGACAGAAGCCATCCATGGTAAAAGGATTTGAGTAACATTCCATGATGCAAACTCCAAGGAAAGATTGGTTAAGTGATTGATTTTTTCAAGCATTTTTGCTGCAGACGAGGAGATGTTGCAATGAAGCCGAAGATCTTTCAGCTGGCTTTTATTTAGAAGCGAAGGAATGAGGATGGATTGAAAATTAGGAAAGGCGGCCGTGTATTTGAAGGTCGTCAAGTTTTGGCACAGTTGGAGTGCATCACGGCATTCTCGCATGAATACAGGATGTGGTACTGACTTGAGGTGCGGGAGCGTGCAGATATCTGTATGAATTTGGTTATCCTGCGTTGACAAATCTCACTAAAATATATGTTACCTATATGTCGAACATATACACCAAGGTGAGGGTGAGAGAGGATGACAGCAAACGGTGATATTGTTTCTCCCTTCGAATGTATGTTAGTAAGACAGTAAGTCAAAAAAGTAACTCACATTGGTATATCCCTTTGCGTGTCGCAAACGAAACGATATAGTTTTATACAGCCTCGAAACTACCGTTGCAGAAAAAGATTGGTTGACAAGTGCGATAGACGGTAGATCATGGTCGGACAGAAAGTTAAAGATTTGCTCCAGTACGTCGAGGTTGAGACTGTCCGCTGTAATCATGTCTGCACCAGGTCTTGGGATGTATCCAGTGCCAGTAAAAAGACAAATAATCGACCGAAAATATGGATACCAACCACCAAGAGTGCGTGCAAGAAGGCGATATGTACACATGTTTGGTTTTATGTTACATTGACACCTCTTTTGGAAGCACACATCCTCGAAATTTATGATAGGACGTATAATGTCCCTATAAATACAACAGAGCGCGTCTTCCTACTTTTGCGCCGAAACCCTATGTAAGTATTTGCGTTAGATGAATATACTGGCGAAGAATCAGTAACTTCGCCATTCCAATTTCTGTTCGGCGGATAACATTGCTATTCTAATTTTTTATTTATTTATTTCTCCCCTAAATACATTCATACGATAACAAGACTTTGGTTCGAGGTGCATCGTGGCGACGCACAGACCAATCCTGATTTGACAACAAGCTAGCGTGGGAAAGGGCAAACTGTATAATTTCTAAGAGGTTGGCTGATTTTCGTTTTTTCTGTTGTCGCAGCATCCTCTATCTATGTGAGTCGTCCTCAACGCATTGCCCCTTGTTACAGATATTGATCGTCGTCTCAGCTTTGTTTGTCGTGTCAAAATGCGTGAAGTCATCTCCGTGCACGTTGGTCAGGCTGGTGTCCAGATCGGCAATGCCTGCTGTATGTATCTTTTTTCTCTCGCCCGCCAGGCCTGTTCCACTCGTCCGTCTTGTCTTGGGACGCGTCAGTTTGGCGGGGAGAAGTCTTTACATGTCGTATGAAACTGATTTGATCGTCAGGGGAGCTGTACACCGTCGAGCACGGTTTGAGTGTGAGTATCGAACACGAGTTTATTGTCAACGAACACAAATTCAATGAAAATTTTATTTTTCAGCCCGAGGGTCGCTTACTTGAAGGCTCGCCTTCATCCAACGACGGTGGCTTCAGCACATTCTTCTCGGAGACGTCTTCTGGGAAACACGTGCCCCGCTCATTGTACATTGACCTCGAGCCGAACGTGATTGATGAAGTCAGGAATGGTCCTTACAGGAAGCTCTTCCATCCTGAGACCCTCCTCACGGGCAAGGAGGATGCTGCTAGCAATTGTACGTATCACCGACCACATTTGTGATCACTCGTTGAACTTTTTTTAGATGCTCGTGGTCACTACACTATCGGAAAGGAGCAGATTGACAATGTCATGGATAAAGTTCGGCGCCTTGCAGACAACTGTTCTGGTCTTCAAGGCTTCTTTGTCTTTCACTCCTTCGGTGGTGGAACTGGTTCCGGCTTTGGCGCCCTGATCCTTGAACGCCTCTCCACAGACTACGGCAAGAAGTCCAAATTGGAGTTCAGTGTATATCCCGCACCCACACTCGCCAATTCCGTCGTTGAGCCCTACAACTCAGTCCTGACCACCCACACTACCCTTGAACACTCGGATTGTTCTTTCATGGTGAGCATTTCACTTGAGGCCCATGCCATTTTTTTATATTCTTGCCAGGTTGACAACGAAGCTATTTACGACATTTGCAAAAAGAACCTTGGCATCAGCTCCCCAAGTCTGACCAACCTGAACAGGCTTATTGCTCAGGTTGTCTCCTCCATCACGGCCTCTCTTCGGTTCGATGGTTCCTTGAATGTCGACTTGAATGAGTTCCAGACGAATCTGGTTCCGTAAGTGCTGTCGATTTTTGTTGATGTCTTTGTATACTCAAGAAGTCTAGTTTCCCCCGTATACACTTCCCTCTTGCTACATTTGCTCCTATTATCTCAGCAGAAAAGGCCCACCACGAGCAAAACTCTGTTGCTGACATGACCTTCTCCTGTTTTGAGCCTGGTAACCAGATGGTCAAATGCGATCCGAGAGAAGGAAAATATAGTAGGTCTATATATCATGTTCTTATTCATGCTATTTACATCTTGCTTCAGTGGCTTGTGCTCTTCTGTATCGTGGTGATGTCGTTCCCAAGGACGTTAATGCCGCTGTTGCGATCATCAAGACCAAGCGCACCATCCAATTCGTCGACTGGTGTCCCACTGGATTCAAGCTCGGTATCTGCAACGAGCCTCCCGCTCACGTTCCTGGTGGTGACCTCGCCAAGGTGTCTCGTAGCATGTGTATGCTATCCAACACCACAGCGATCTCATCAGCCTGGAGTCGTCTTGACCACAAATTTGACCTGCTCTATTCTAAGCGTGCATTCGTTCATTGGTACGTTGGTGAAGGTATGGAGGAAGGTGAATTCTCTGAGGCCCGCGAGGATCTCGCGGCACTCGAGAAGGATTACGAAGAAGTTGGCATCGACTCCGCTGACGTTGAAGAGGCCGAGTACTAGTTGTTACTTTTGCTGTCTTCTATCGCTTTAGTGCTAGTCATTATAATTACCCTTCAAAACTTTTCATGAGAGTTACGCTGCCACCACGTTTTCATTACTCAATTGCGGAATTTTACTATTTTGTCTTGGAATCGAGTTGTACATTAACAAATCAAAGTCTTCCCAGAATCCTCCTTTAGACTAACGATACGATTCAACACCAGATAGTCACCTTGTTCTCGTCCAGTAGTGTTAGATGCTTCTGCCAAAGCGGCGACTCGGGCATCCTTGTCAAGGGCAAAGTAGGCAACACGAAGGCCTTGGAATCGAACACAATCGTTTCCGATCAGCTGTTCAGTGGTTGCAACCGGGGTGTCATCTTGCAAATCATGAACTCCAGTTTTATTATCCGTTGTGATCTTGCTTGTCCTCACTTCTGCCTGTTTTCTAGTTTCTGCCATAGCACCTATCGCAAGCGGCCAGAATCCAATCTCGATCACAGCATTCTTCAGAACTTCCAAGCTGTCAGTAGCGATATCTGCCTTGAAATCCTTGGGTACAACAGCACTCTTGAACAGCTGCTTGAAGATACGTGTTTCGTCTACTTTAACTGGACTTCCTGAGGGTGCATGCTCCGCGACCCACTGAATAAATGCTTTGGGTTTCTTTGCGGGGCCTTCGTTTTCAAGTTTGCAGATAAGTTCTTCGACTTCGCCTGTCGTGGGGTCCGTCTTGTATGATGTGCAAGTTATAGGGTAGGGAGCTTGGAAAAGCCCGACAGTCTTCCCTGGTGCCAAGCGGAAATAGTCCTTGGAACCTTCAAGCCTAAAGTCATCTGCTTCAATGTAGATGTTTCTAGTAAATGGTATCGTCGAAGTTCCTAGTTCCGACACCTTCGGATGAAGCGGCTTTTCAATCATCAGGCAGTAATCCTCTGGTAGGTTCTCGATCGTGACTTTTAACGGCTTCGTCACCATCAATAATCTTGGAGCTGAACTTTCGAGGTACTGTCTGACTCCTTGCTCGAAGCGGGATAATTCGATTGTTGATGGGGCGGTTGTGACGCCGAGTGTGCTGACGAAGGAGGTAATGGCTCCTGGGGGTACTCCTCGTCTGCGCAGTGCGATGAGAGTATAGAGACGGGGATCGTCCCATCCGTTGACGTGACCTTCGTCTACCAGTGTCAGGATTTTTCGCTTGGACATAATGGTTCCTCCCAGTGACAATCGACCGTACTCGGACTGACGTGGCTTGTAGACCTCAACAGCATCGCAAAGCCAATCGTATGATTGACGAGAAGCAATAAACTCGGTAGTGCACAAAGAGTGGCTACACAAAGCCCGTCAGACTTAACTCGATGAGGTGAAATTGTTTGCCTACGAAATATTCTCCATGCTGTCGACTAAACAATGCGTAAAATCGTACGTTGGGTAAATTCTCCATTTATCTCCGGTCCTGTGGTGGGGAGTCTCCAGAATTCGATACGCCGTCAAGTCCCACATCTGGGGGTTGCCATCGTCCAGGTCTTGCTTCATGCGCAGATTGGCTTCCTTGGGCTTATATTTCCCGTTCTTCATGTTCTCAAACTCCACCAGAGACTCCTCGACTGGTCGATTTCTATGGACACAAGGCCTTGGCTTGCTCTTCTTTTCACCTCTGTCGAGCTTTATTTCTTCCTCTAGAAGTCGAAGTGTTCATGACCAGATTAGAAATCGAGAATAAAGACGCACGGGAACAATGACAAACATAGGCCTTGTCTCGTCTAATCAACTCTACTGCAAGGTCATAGAGTTCTGCAAAATAGTCACTCGAATAAGTGATCTTCCAAGGTTCGTAACCCAACCAGCGGATCATCTCCAAGATACTCTCGAAATACCTAGCTTCCTCTTTCTCTGGATTAGTATCGTCGTACCGCAGATAACACTTCCCATTATAGTGCGCAGCGTATCCGAAGTTGACGAAGATAGCCTTGGAATGTCCGATATGGAGATAACCATTTGGCTCTGGGGGGAAACGAGTCCACACCTGTCCGCCAGTGGCAGCCAAGTGAGCTTCACGGAGGTGAGGGAGAATTTGAGGATTTCCGCCAGGTTTATGAAGCGCTCCAAGGAAGCCCTCTTCGAATACTGTCTTCCGAGGTGATTCTGATGATGGTCCTTCATCTTTTGTCTCTGCCTTCTGGGCTGCGGGTTTGGATGTCTATGTGTTATAATTAATCGTTTGGTGACTGACTATCAAACACTAGGCTCACCTTTCCTTTGGCCTTGGCTGCCTCCTTTGGGCCGAATTTCGCGAGAAATACTTTGTCACTCGCTTTCTTAACGTCCAGCGGATTCGCCCATTTGAGTTCGGGTGTGCCCTTCAAAGCACTAATCACAGGACCAAGACTCGACCACCCTAAAACATTGTTGGAAGTAATATAGTTTTCGACTATCGAATTTATTTCTTGCGCGGAAATTGAGAACCCTGTGTCGACTCTCAGAATAAGAAGCAATAAAGATCGACTGAACGAACCAACACCACACTCCTTGTCGAAATCATGATCGCCAATCGGGGTATGGTGAGATCCAAGGTACTTTACGGCCGCTAGAATAAAACCTTGAGTGGATCGCAAACTCTAGGCACAGAAAAAATACCTGAGATTTGATCAAGGGTAGTTAATTTGGAATCTAGAATGGCTTTGACTGCATAATCCCGTCTGTCAAGGTCGATTCCAGTCGACTTCGATAACGCGACAGACAAAGAAGGAAGAAGTGCTATCTTATTTTCGCCAACAGAGGCAATACCAGGATTGGATTCAATGATTTCCTTGAGGATCGCAGCACTTTTGGGCGACTTGATTGCCTCCTCCGCCCTCGCTTTTGTCAAGCCAATTTTTGTAAACAACGAAGCCAATTCGGCATTCGAGATTGCGGGATCAGGTTTGGACATATCCTTGAAGGCTATAGTGTAGCGGGCAATGGTCACGATTCGAACGCAATAATTATCTGAGGGACTGACGGAAGGAGCCGTGTCACTTCCTTTGTCACACAATTATCCACACGTGATTCCACCCTCCTTGGTTTCAGCAGCGATGGCAGCGTCTTCAGCAGACATCAGGAGCGCGCTTTCCCTACCGGAGAGGAGTGATTCTGCAGGCCCTTCGCAACCCAAGAAGACTTACCATCCCGCTGTGCGAAAACCGGAGGGTATCTCGCGCGAACTGTATTCCCTCATCGGGCCTTCTGCACCTTCATTGGCGGCTCAGCTTGCTAAGCCCAGATTAAAGAAAAAGCCCCATTTTGGTGGTGGGGGCATAAGAGTGAAGTGGTACGTATATTGAGAACCTATGTGCCGTTTCGTGGGTTGAGTCGAGTAAAGGGAATTGCGAAGGTTTAAAAATAGTGCTCGATGCGATGGTCTTGAGCTTGAGCATTGGGTGAAGATTGCTGACGATAGGAATGCTGGTGTGTCAATTCCTCTGATATTTGCTATCTGTGTCTGACCACATAATAGAGCTCTCGTTTTCCAAGTACAACGTACAACCAAACAACTTCACATTCTCTCAAGACGAGTACACTCGTTTTCTTGATGGTACCCACCTGAGTTTACATGTATGAATTGTTCTGACACAGTTACGCAGATAAGGAATGGACAAAGGAGGAAACAGATTACCTTTTCTTTGTTGTCAAAGACTATGATACGCGGTGGTATGTTATCCACGATCGCTACAATTTCCCCGATGGACGCCCTCGGACGATGGAGGTATGTTTTACTTGTACTTATCAACCCCTTATTTATTAAACCTTACCAGGACCTTAAAGATCGTTACTACAGCGTGTGCCGGAAACTCATACGCAATCGTCCATGGGCAGGTGATGAAATGAGCAAAGCGCTGATGATACAAAGTTTCCAATTCGACAAAGGTCTGACAAGCTCTCTGAAACACTGATACAAATGGCCTAATCTTCGACAATAGAGCGTGAAATGACGAGAAAGCGGTATATCGAAAGTCTTGAGACACGTACTCCAGAGCAGATAGCGGAAGAAGAAGCCTTGTATATTGAAGTGCGGCGCCTGGAACAAAACGAGCGTAAATTCAAACGGGAGCGTGAAAATCTACTACGGACTCTTGCTGGCATGGATTCGGGGCTGCCAGACATTACAGAAGACGACCCAATTGCTTCTGGAGTCATTACGACTGGCGATGTTGCTTTCAAGGTGGTAAAGAAGAAGCGAGGTAGTCTAGATGAAAGTCCAGCCACGCCTTCAACAGCAACAATATCGGCGTTAAAGAGACCAAATACGACGAAAAGCGCGATTTATGGTAAAGTTTACTTCCTCTCAAAATTCAAAGTGTTGAACGAAATACTCTCAGACGCTCAGAATTGTATCATCCGAACGGACGTACCAGCATCTGCTCTTGCAACAAAAGCCGCTCACCAACCCGCGTTCCCCCGGTCTTGCAAGATACCCGCACCGAAAGCTGCTTTAACACCCAAAATCAATCAAGCGCTAGCCGAGCTTGGTATCTCATCCTCTCGACTTGTCATGCCAACTCGAGACAATGTCGCACAACTCGAGGCATTGATAGATGCTACAACGCATTTGGTAGAGACAAAGCGTTTGGTGGACAAGACGGAATATGATATTTCGGTGCTAAGGAAGCGGCTGGAGTTGCACGATGAAGATGGTAATGGGGATGGAAGCGGAAGTGTCATGGAGATCGAGGATTCACAGACCGGTGCAGATGCGGAAGGTGAGACTGAAGATGAAACAGGAGGAGGAGCAGAGAGCGTTGTCAGCGTCAGGAGTGGTAGGGGCAATAGAAAAAAAGTACGTGAATTCCCTTGGCTTGTTATCGCAATGTTGAATTCGTGTGATAGGCACGACGATCAATATCAATTTCCTCAGTTGATACAACTTCTACGAGAGCAGGGACGAAAAGGCAGAAACGAAGTTGATCGCATTGAAAATCATATGTACGTTTGGCATTACGATGGGTTGTGTAAATAGCAAAGTACATTTCCCCCAAGCGTTGGGCGAGCATTGACGCCTAGCAATAGGTGTCGTGAAGGGTGATTATTCGGGTTAAGGACTTTGGGTAAATCGAAGTATGAAGTTTACTACCACTGCGACTGAAGGTGTTTCAGTAAAGAAGGGACGTTAAGATATGTAAACCGTACTTAGCAGTGCGATACAGAGGACTGTCTTTGGGAAGGGTGAACACTGTACGAATGTGGATAACACATGATACTCACTGGGCCGAACCTGTCATCGTAAGGTCCCCGTCCCCCTCTTCGGATGGAGGCTGCTCTCCAATGATACGTATACAGGGCATACAACATTATAGCCATGGCTGGGAAATCGAATTTAGTGAGACGGGTCTTCTACCTGAAATCCGCATTATGAAGTACCAACCAACAACAGAAAACATGGCTGCGCTGATTTTTCCAACCTGGTTAACAAAAAGAATGATTCCGATAGGTTTAAAGATACTGGGGCCACTTACCTTATCTCCGAAGTTCAACAAGCCCACAGCCAGCCCTCCAAGGACGACGGTGAAATGCAACCATGAGAGGAACGTTCGTTCGTTGGCGAAGGAAACCTTGGGCTCAACTCGAACAGGGAGGGCGATACGTTTCGTCGCCGTTCTCTGCAACAATGGCTGGGTTGACATTGTGGTCAAGGCCAAAGGTTATCGGGAGCTGGGAGAATTTTCGGATCGCAGGTCACCAGGTGTCTAAATATGGAAAATGTTGCTGCTTGAAGCTTAAAGCTAATTGTGTGGTTACTGCCCAACCAAGAAACGCACGTTTGTTAAGTAGCAGCTAATCTATGTATTTGATTTTTCGGTTATTTAGCCCCTATGTACACAAAACGTATTCAGCGACCACCGCTCATCATTCGTAAACGATCCGGATGAATGCTAGGCCCTCCACCAGCACCGGGAGGGGAAGCCGAATTAGGGTTCATGCCGGGAGGTGGGCCATTGAAGTTGGCGGGCGGCCCATTAGGCGGGAAGTTGGGAGGAACTTGGCCAGGAAGGAAGGGTGGGGGGCCTGACGTTGTTAATGACTATAGACAAGGGGAAAAAAAGGAATTACCTCCAAAGAGACCTGGAGGTGGTACATTCATGCCCGGAGGAAGAGAACCGGGAGGCATACCATTGGAAGGAAATGCTGGTTGACCAGGGGGCATCACTGGAGGAAATCCTGCTCCTGGTGCTCCTGGTGGGAAAGGCGGACGGGCTATGGAGGCGATTTTCCTCTGCGTCAACGATTGGCTAGTTCGATAAGGTGAAGAGGACTTACGTCCAGTGAAGTTTGGGGGTGGAGGTCCAAATTGCATAGGACCAGGTGGTCCAAAACCGGGAGGAGGGGGACCAAGGTGTTGGGGCCCGAATCCAAATCCACCTGGTGGGGGCCCTCCGCTTTCATAAGCAGATGTGATTTGGTCGATAATGTTTTGAGCCTTGTCATGTCCTAGGGCTAAAAGGTTGTTGAATGCGTCAAGTACCTAAGTCAACGAGAAATGTTACACACAGGCATAGTAATCGCGAACATTCGCCAGATGATTTCTGCCACTGTTGTGAGCTTTTCGCACTGATGACAGAAAATTAATCAGGTGAAAGGCCGAAGAAGCAGAATACTCACCCGACGTAGAGTCGTGAGTGAGAAAGACATCACAGTAATCGCAGTAATGTTTCTATGTGAAATGTGATCAAAAACGGCGGCCAACAAGATGAGAATGTGCTTACAGGCATTGTGGAAGCTTCTGAAAGAGTGGTCCGCAAATTAAGTTGCCTGTGGCGGACTTTGAATTCGTCACATGTCACGGCGCTACACGTAACACAGGCAGATCCACAACATAGCCGCACCTTTCTTACATCGAACAACATGGATCCCTCTGGCACAGGCATTCAGGAGCCCTTTGATCTCATACGTCTGTCCCTGAGCGAACGCGTTTTCGTCAAGTTGCGCGGTGATAGGGAGTTGACAGGCATACTTCATGTGTGTTTCATTCACAAAACCTTGACACACGTCTGACGAATTTCTCCAGGCATATGATGGGCACATGAATCTCATTATGAGCGACGTAGAAGAGACAATCATGATAGTCGATCCTGAGAGTGCGGCGAATGGTCAAGGGGTCATCAATGTATATTCTATTTCTTTTACTATTTTTCGTGCTCATGATTGATACAGGTTGCCAAACGGAAAATGGAGATGCTTTTTGTACGGGGGGACAGTGTCATTCTTGTAAGCGAATGTGACCTTTTGATTTGCACCCAGATGCTGATCTGGGACTAAGGTTTCACCACCATCCCGAACATAGATCACCGTTTATTTCTGTCCCTTGATACTTGTCAATAATGCGGTTTGTTGTTCCGTTCGACTATCGTCGGTGGGTTGTTCCGCGTTAGAAATCGAGGACACTCAAAGCAATTCAATCCAGCCGGAACATCTAGAAATATGCAAGTTGAATTCACCGATCTACTTCATCTCCAGCGATTGGAACGATACTGTTTTGCTACCATCCGAGGTCTCGTTGTAGATTCGACTATGTCTACAGATGATATGGAAGATAATGGCAGTATCTGTTTTGGAGGTGCGGACTCTGATGCGGCGGAAATTTGTTCGGCCTGGTCCTCCGATGATGGAGCCTCCATGCCAGTTGGCCATGTTCCGTCTCTTAACCAGGAAGCATGTATGATCTTGATCTTATGGAGATGTGAAGAGTATGAAGGACGGAGTGTGATGATCACGTACAATGAGATGCATTGGGAGATGACTTTTCAGCTTTCCTCCTGAACAAAGTCCTTTCCAGACACGTTCAAGACCGTTGCTCCAGACTTCTATACTGTGAATTGGATTTGATTGGTTGAGCATGTCTTCCAATTTCCGCTGAGCCAGAGAAGGTGCCTGACGGCGAGGCAGATCTGTGCTTGGGGTGAGCCACAGACGCCGCCTGGCTTCGTAGTAATCTGGCCCAGGTTGTGGTAGATCTGCATGCTGTAGAACCTGTTCAAATGTCTGGTCTGGATGAGTGGGAAATAATAAACCAATTTGAAAAAAGACGAACGCGATGTTGAGGCATGAAGAGAAACAAGGAGGGCACGTGCTGTTCGGTGTTGCTACCAGGCTGCATCCGACGTCCGTCTCCTCTCCTGCAACCACCATGTACAAGCACCATGTTCCCTCCACAACGTCCCTCTCAGACGATGGCGACGACAATGACGAGGAGGCGCCCCCCTTCGCTTTCTGTCCTGACCGCCTTCAGCCAGTCCCTGCCCAGTGGTCCGCCCATCGTCCCCTGCAGCCCGCCTTCCAATCTCCCATCACCACTGTCCCACATGAGGTGGTCATTCAGATCCTCAAGCATCTGCATTCCCCCAGGGATTTATTTGCCGTCATGCGTGTGTCTCGGACCTTTTGCCAGTGTGCCGTAGAATTGCTCTGGCACAAGCCAACCTTCCCGAAGTACGATACAATTCACAAGATGACCGTTCTCCTGCGGACGAGCCAGCAGACCTTCACCTATGCCCGTTTTATCCGCCGCCTCAATTTTCTCAACCATGGATCAGATCTCACAGACGACCTGTTCCGTAATTTCAAACATTGCGATCGTTTGGAACGTTTGACTCTCATTGGATGCAAGAACCTGTCAGCGTCCGCCCTGTCAAATGTCCTTCCTGTATTCCCGAATCTTGTCGCCATAGACCTTTCAAATGTCGTCAATACCACGAGCGGTGCTGTTATTGGACTCGCCACCATCGCCAACCGTTTGCAAGGCATAAATTTAACTGGTTGTGACCAGGTATCAGACGATGCCGTTACTGCACTCGCTACCAATTGTCCTTTACTTCGTCGGGTCAAGTTGAGTGGACTTTCTCTCCTGACTGATAAATCCATTTCCGCCCTCGCTGAAGGCTGTCCGATGCTCCTCGAAATCGATTTGCATAATTGCAACCTCCTCACGGATGCACCCATTCGCCTCATATGGACAAACCTGATTCACATGCGGGAAATGCGCCTCTCGCATTGCACGCAGCTTACTAACGCAGCCTTCCCCGCACCATTCGGTCAAGATGCCATGGATAGCGTGAATCCTTTCGCAACTGTCAGATTGGAGAACGAGGAACTGCCTCCATTAATCGTTAATCGGGTTTTCGATAACTTGCGTATGTTGGACCTCACTGGCTGTTTGCACATCACGGACCAGACGGTGGAAGGGATCATCTCTCACGCCCCTAAAATCCGTAATCTGGTCCTTTCCAAATGTGTCCTTTTGACGGATAGAGCGGTGGAAACCATTTGTCGTCTTGGAAGGCATCTCCATTATCTACATTTAGGGCATGCAAGTAAAATCACGGATGGCTCCGTGCGACTCCTCGCGAGGGCTTGCACGCGTATTCGGTATATCGACTTTGCCAGTGAGTTTCAATTCCTAGACTTCTATACTCGTTTCCTGATTTCATTCGCAGACTGTGTGCTTTTGACCGATATGTCGGTGTTTGAGCTATCGGCACTACCAAAACTTCGCAGGGTTGGACTTGTCCGTGTTAATCAGCTAACGGATGAAGCGATCTATGCTCTCGCTGAACGACACGCCACACTAGAACGTATCCATCTATCTTATTGCGATCAAATTTCTGTCATGGCCATCCATTTCCTTCTTCTCAAACTCCATAAGCTGACGCACCTCAGCCTGACTGGCGTGCCAGCATTCCGTCAACCCGAATTACAGAGATACTGTCGCGAAGCTCCCAAGGTTTGTATTCCTCCATTAACCATGGCCTGTTAACCTATTTTTTGGTCTAGGATTTCAATACTGCCCAGCGACTTGCATTTTGCGTATTCTCCGGGAAAGGAGTCTCTCAGTTGAGGACATACCTTACTGAACTGTTCGATAGCATGACAGAATTGAACAACACAGACGACACAGAATTCGAGGACGATGAATTTGATGGTGAAGGTTATCAAGAGGAGGACACACCAGAACCTGAAATCGTGGCTGAAGCTCATCCACAAACTTATCCTCGACAACAAATTCTGCACAACCCTAATTTGACCAGTAATCGAGGCCATTATCCTCGCTCGCCTTTCGTTGGACAGTTTGTCACCCCCCCACAATATTCACCGACACCAGAGTTGCAGCATGATGTAGCGTCACGGGCGTCTGCAATCTACATGCCCGCACATTACCGTACCACGCCTGATCATGCCCCAACGACAGATTTGGCTGAAGCTTCTACACGCCTTACCATGCATGTTCAAGCATCCTCGACACCCACCCTCGTACCATCCTGCACTTCTCGAGTGACGGGTCATCGCAACGTTGCAGATGCTCTTCCTATCGTAGAGTCGTCTGCTTCTCCATCGCCGATAGGCACGCCAGGGCATGTATCAGCTGCCGCAAGCGACAACGGGGCAGGGTTTTTCCGAGCTTACAATGAACGACCAGCGAATACTCTTTCTCCACTCGGAGTTGATGGTACCTTGACACCAGACCTCAACTTTGCAGAGATTGGCCATGGAAGGGGTGCCTATGGCGCGGGGAGTTCCACTGCTCGTGGATATACTCTCAATCGTACATCAAGACAACCACCTATGACACGCCCTGCACACGATAGAATGCTTCGTCGCCACTCCTCAGTTGAATATATTTCGACGGTTACCAGTACAAACCGGGGTGTCCAGGGGACACATGCTGAGCAGTCCGTGTCGAGTTCTGTCCACCAGGAGCTTCATGAGTCTGTTCAGATGGCGTTGGATGGCGAATCGCGGGGTCGACAGGAGCAAGGGCATCCTACGCGACGACCGGAGCCAAGGGCGAGAAGTGTTCGACGTCAGATAAAGAATACCATTCATGCGGCGGAGCATTATGCAAGCTCATTATTCCATAGGTCTGGACATACAAACGAAGGAGGTGGTGCTGGTGCAAATCACCCCAGTGGTTCTGGAGCCAGTCGTGTTACTCGACCACGTTAATTTTATTTACATGAGATGCTGTTCCCTCTTTTCTCGTTGCTGTCATTATATTTCTGTTTTCATCTTCCCTTTATTTGTTTGAAAATAGTTGATTTTACAACACCCCTCTCTTTTCTGTACGCTTTGGACATTATAGAAACAACAACTCTCCATCATCGTTAGTGTAATATATATATTACACGTGATCGCGTTATATTCATGAACCTCAATCCCCGTTTTTATTCTCAATTCTCAATTCTGCAACTTGAACATTGACCCGGACGCGTCCTCGGGCGGCCTGCTCTTCGACAACTTTGCTCTGAATGCAGCATTTTTGTGCTGTGTTCCCTGGTTCTATAAGCTTGAAATTTATCGACTTGCCTGAGGGTCATAATGCCGAAAGAGACCCAAATACGCACCTTAACAACTCATGTCTATGGGCCATACTACGACCACATGCTTTTTAAGAATACCTTCCCATCAGACCAAACAACCCTCGAAATAAAAGACCTTCAAATGTACACTAAGGATCGAGAAGTTGGGTGAGTGCCCCACCTTTATCGTAGAACGATTCTTCACTTCTTTCAGTTTCGACAAAACAGAATTTATTGGCAAACCCCCAGAAGGATCAATTGGAGCACTCAACGAGAAGGTAGCTTTCTTTGGAACTTTGACGATAGTCTCTCTCGACTGGCTGTCCGAACGAGGTTTCGAGTGCCTTCAACAGGAACTTAGGGAATACGATGGAAAACACTTACAACACAATCAGAGTGGATTGACCCTACAGGCACTTTATGGTGACAAGACATGGAAGGGCTCTCGTCTCAGGGTGATGATCGCTGGTGACAAGACCTTATCGGCGCACTTTCTGACCTGTGAGTTCGGCGTCTTGTCTTTCGTAATGAATGCTAAATCACCTTTCTTCTCGCAGCTAGAAATGACCCAGACAAACTCATCATATATTCCATTCACGAAGGAAAGTGGGTATTGGCCCTTTTTTTTTTTGCGAATGACTGACTCCCTGTTGTAGACGACGTCGGTACTGGGTTCAAACACTGCATGTCACAACATTCGGCATGAGTCGCAACTTTTTCGACAGATACCGTCTGCGTGCATTGATTGAAGAATTGATTGCCACAGACTTAGAGAATACTCCAGTGGAAAACCGGAATATTGACTGGCTCATTCAACGATATCTTGCCCATATCCATCCGAAGGATGCCCATAATCGTATCATCACAGACCCTGAGCTTGATAAAAGCATATATTCCGAACCACGACACCTGAGCCACCTCCCACGAGCACGAATTCGACATTTTTTCGCGGCGCAGGCAGAATGGCTTTTGGCCCACATGCTTGCTTCAAGCAGCAAGCAAGTCAAACTCCTCAATGTTAAACAGTGGATCCAGTTCTGCCGTGAGGCGCGTTTGGATTCAATTGAAGCAAAGGGGCATGGGGTTCGGTGGGGCGTATCCCATGGATCAGTAGTCAATGCGAAGGGGTCTTATAATCTCAGTCGCAATCTTGCAACGTTTGGTGATACCCCAGAATTTTGGGAGAGAAAATTGGAAATTGTTACTGAAAAGGAGAAAGCATCCAAGGTATGCCCTGTTAATATTTTCTGCAGACTCACCAAGATCTGATCTGTTTTCCGAATAGGCACCCAGCAAGCCTTTGTCCCCGAAACCGCTTTCAGATTTTCCTCAAACAGCTCAATTCCAATACGACTCTGACTTCAGTGAACCGTCCACTCCAGGAGAACCGGACTTTGAAGCAGATGAGACACTAAATGTTGAAGTTCCCGATTTTTGCTTGGAGAGGCCGAGTATTCCGCACGGGCGTATGACATGGAGCTGCCCGTGCTCTGGGTGCGATTACAAACTCGACTTCACCGATATATCGCGAATGCTCAGGGATCTCCCGGAATTTCAACTAGGGAACCAGGTTCCGCCGGGGAATGACTGGGACATTCGGACGGTCCTCCTTATGCTCATATCTGGGCACTATGAAACCCATCTAGAAAAAGCGAAGGGGAAAGTCGTCCGGTCATCATCGACAGCTTGGCGTGTCCAACCTTTGCAGGATCCCGCGACCGAGATGGTCGTAGTCAAAGAGGAGGAAGCCAATTCCGATGTAGAGCCCCAGGTGAGAAGGAGCAATCGGAAACCCCAACCGCGAAAGCAGTTTGAAGTTTAAACGATAACCCTCAGGTCGGCCAGTTTCCATTAGCATATGTCATTCAAAGTCGGAAATAATTCTATGCATAAGCAACTCTATAATCATGACAGTAAATACGGCTTGTGAAGATGGCAAGGACAATTGAAGTTGCATTATGGGTAAAAATTTTGAGGTCACTGACCGCAAAAACGGCTAGCCAGTTCAAGCGCAATTATTGCAATCGGTCTAGGGTCCATAGATATGTAGGGATGAAAGGACGACAATTTGTGGATTAGCCCTGGATTAGCGCTCACATGATATTGTACTTTAAATAAATTGACCACGACGTACAATCCAACATGTTTTTAGTACATACATTCGGTCCTCAGAGCTCATAGACCGCTTGAAGGCTCGTTCTGCTCCACAATATCTGTGAGGTGTCACATAGCTGGCATCACCTCGCTTACTCGGCTGCCGAAATCGTTCGATGGTGAGATATTTTGACGGATTATCCATTAATCCTTAGAACGTCATCTTTCCCCAGAATGTAGGAATTCAACTCCTTTCTTCTGAACTTATTTTTTACTTTGGGTTGTCAGGCTGTTTCTACCACATGTATCGGGACGTTTTCCAGTGGGAATGACGACCTTCGTGACTCCTATTTTGCCTTCACAGGCTGTAGGAACGGCCAAGCTTAAAAATTCGAGACCTCGTCAGGAAGATCATGCATTACTTCTTGAAGAAGTCGCCTTCAGTGTGTACTATCCAGCAGACATCAGTTCCACTTCACCGAACGGAGTACCATGGTTGCTTCGGTGAGCGTTCAACTTGATTTCTAACGTTTAATATCGATCGCTTGTGTTTTAGTCCTCTCAATGAGGTTTGTTATGGTCTTGCAACTTTCATCGGTATGGACCCTCGATATTTACAGTGTTTCTTCTCAAAAACCATTGTTAGGCATTCCCTCGTGGGTTAACTGGCCCTTTGTCTATTTCTACGGCGCCTTTCTGAAAGTCAGCACTTCGTTTCCCTGCTCATACCCAAATAACACTCTCGTTCTCGTTCTTAGATCCCCGCTTATCCTAATGCCCCTCTGCTAGACCCTTCCAAAGTGAAAATGTTTCAGCACAAGCAATGGCCACTCGTCATCTTTTCTCATGGACTTGCGGGAGGCAGAAATGTTTACAGCCATCTATGTTCTCGATTGGCCGCTTCAGGGATGGTTGTCCTTGCCATCGAACACAGAGATGGTTCAGCCCCAGCTTGCTTCCCTCGTGCCTGGAATGAAGATGGGAAAACCGAACCAAGAGTGGTGCACTACCTGAAAGTAAAAGACGTTCTGTGAGTTTGACCTAATTTATTTGGTCAGATTTTTATTTCTTGTAGACCGGATGGACAGGATCTTTTTCAGGTTCCCCTGCGAACCCAGCAACTAGAATTTAGGCGTCGTGAGGTATATACAACATATTCTACCTTCTGTCGCTTTCTGCATGACGACCCAACCTTGAAACTTGACACAATCGACGGTTCAGGATTCGACAAGAAAAGTTGGATGGCATCAAAAGACGACGTACTCAAAGTTCGGATTAACGAGAAGGTTACCCTGGTTGGTCACTCATTTGGTGGCGCCACTTTAGTAAGAACCATCCGGATCTTATGTGCTCTTCTGATGCTTCTCATTAGTTTTCTCTGCTGTCGACAGATACTCCGGATGGCCACTCACCGATACCCGCCCATCGTAGCGTCGTCTTGGATCCTTGGCTAGAACCCTTCCCCACTCCTGGCCCAGCCCCACTTTCAAAATCATCCTCCTCTACTTCAATAGCAAAGGCAGAGGTCATCATCCCCTCCCTCCAAGATGTGTCAGATTCCGGTTCTCAAAACTCAGTCCCTCGTCCCAGCATGCTAGTTATCAATTCCGAACAGTTTACCGTATGGAAAAGTCATTATGCGCGTCTGAAAGAGGTATTTGAGAGTTGGGAGCCTCGAGGTGGCCGCCTTCTGACTTTGGGTAGGGCTCGTTTGCTTGTCTCATCATTTCTGCGCTTATCATCCTACCTTGTCAGTTGGCACACATCATCAGGATTTCTCTGACTACGCAGTGCTGCCTCTCGGTGGCACCAAAAACGGACATTTCATCCTCCGTAGGATCAGCGACTTGGTTCTTGCTTTCCTTAATGATGAACTCGAAGGGGCTATAGCTTCAGTGCCAACCATTGAGTTGGAGGAAATAATTGTTGGCGTTGAAAAGGATGGTAAACCTAAACGAAAGCTTTTGGGAAGAGTGGGCGATATAATCATACAGTAATTCCAAGTCCATCATGTACTTTTAATGTTTTTGCCGAGTGAGTTGTCCCTCGAGAATGATCGATCGATTTTTGTATGTTCGCGTCCCAATTCCAATAATCAATTCACGGAATTTACCTTCAAGTTATATAAAACTACAACTTGGCTTTTCTTCATTTCACTTCTCAAAAAAGGTACGCATTATAAGACACTTTCCGTGAAAGCAGCATAAGAAGTTTGCCCCAACAATTATTGAAATTACTTGAAATTCAGAAATTCATGACACTCATGTTCTGCGATTATCCTCCAGGAGCCAATTAGATCTAATAACACATCTGTAACCTAGGACATGCTCAATCGATTCCGAACTCAGTAGCACTTCTGCCACATACAGTGTAAAGCACCCGCCTTCTACCTGCTCATGAGAGCATCCCTAATCAAATTAATGGTCAAACGTCCGAGCTCATCATATCCATCATTTGTCAATTCACAAAACATTCCCGTGTGAGCCATGATTTCGTTGCACGCCAGCTTGTTGGTAGCAGGTAGGAAATACTTCGCCGCCCGACTTGGAAGCTCAGGTAAGACGATGAAAGTACGGGGAGGTGTACTTCCCGGAAGTGTGGCGTACAACCTAAACATTCGGAATGAGTCGACCGTCGTTGAGACGAAAGGTGGAGGAACAAACACTCGGAAGATTACACCATCGTCTTGTTCAATTTTCATCAAATCCTCCATTCTTTTCTTCATCAAATCTTTGTTGAAAAGATTATCTTTGAGATACTTGCAGTAGTCCATCGTCCACTTCAATCCCCGCGAAAAATCACGCCTCACACGACCAGATACTAGCAAGGCTACACTTCCAACGGCGGCTGCAGAAATTCCAGCAATGGATTCACAGACGATCGCAACGCCTGCGGATCCTGCAAGGAAGGAGCATCCCAGTGCGTATTTCCCAAGCTGCGCCCACTTTATGTTAGAAAGGTCTGCTTGTCGGGTGGTTGAACTGGTGGAGTTGTTGGAATGTGATGCAATATTTCTGCAAATAGACCTATTTATTCCCAGATACTGCAAAATTTCAGTGGAAGCTTGTGATATTGAAGAAACAGCGCACTGGAGTATCATAAGCAATGCATGCAATAATTTGCGAGAAAATGGATGCTTTCTGATCTGAACATTGCTTTCGAAGTAGATCTGCTGCTAGAAGCCCTCCCAAACTGAAACAATAAATTGTTGGGAAAGAGACCTGTGTAACTTGTCCGTACCTATGAGCGCAGAGGACAATTTTTATACGCCCTGTTCCGGTTTCCTTTTCGTGATTAGAGACTAGATCTGTGAGCCATTGCGCAAAGCGGGATACAATTTCATCCTATAACGACATTTCAGAGGCGCATGAAATGAGCACTGCATGGTATGGTATCACCATCTCGCCCTTGGTCTACCCAAATGAAGTCAGAATTTACTTGAACACGAACGGGAGCATACCTTATAGGTAGGATAGGAAACAGTTATAGTTCGGATCCCGACTTCGCTCACAAGCATGTCTTCAAGTAACTTAGGGAACTGCCCAAAAGTGCTATCCGTGCTTCTGAAACCGTGAATGAAGACGAGGAGTACCCTGGTTCTGTTTTCTGTTTCCTCCTTCATGGGCAAAAGGAGACTGGTACAGAGGATAGAGCACGCTCTCCATTAACCAACTATGCAGATTAGAAAGCAATGTATTAAGCCAAATGAAATAGAC
>Ga0307517_10000439_pt1 | contig 71410 bp, 26 predicted proteins | sample 23_EM_MG_FD_194515 | JGI IMG/M metagenome (GOLD analysis project Ga0307517, IMG submission 194515) | Populus trichocarpa ectomycorrhiza microbial communities from riparian zone in the Pacific Northwest, United States - 23_EM | ecosystem: Host-associated > Plants > Roots > Unclassified | place... | reverse complement strand
TAAGAAAACCAGCAAATCATAATTAATAAAATAATCTAATACAGATGAATTTGATCAAATTGTCCTTGATCAATATGATAATAACAAAAAAGACACCTACACTTCTGATCAATTATTTAATGACTAATGAGTTGTAAGAAAAGATTGAAATAAACCCAATACAGATGAATTTGTTTTCTAATATAAAAGTAAAGTAATAATTACATCAGCAATGAATAATAGAATATATTCCATGGCCATAATAAATTTGATTTTTGTTTTAGTTTTGTTTGTTTGTCATATCATAGAAACATGACCATGTTATAGTTGCCATCCCCTACCGTTCGAAAGTTGCTGTTCATGATTTCTATGATATGAAAAGGACAACATGATTTGATACCCACGGATTTCATACACTATGAAAATGATATTGCCAAGTGATTGACGCACGCAACTTGGTAGGCTTAGGCATAGTATTAATCTTGTACCAAACAACCTGTAATATATGGTGTAGGATTTTTCAAATCGAATGACTTCCTTCTACACACAATCTAGGAATCCACAGATTTTTCTTTTTTTTTTAGACTTGTACACCGGTGGCCGAAGCATACCCACAATCTTTTTCTTTTAAAAAAAAACATAAAATAAGGTCGGAAAAAGTTGGGAGCCGGTGGACGGAACCCAAAAAGAATAAAATTCAAAGACCGGACTTGTACTTACTGACAAAAGAGAAAGAAGAAGAAGAAGAAGAAGAATGGACGGGGCTTGCAAAAAGCAAAGCGTAGAAACCTGAAAAATCATTTTCTTGACAAAAACACAAACATTTACATCATCCTTTTCTTACTTAACCGATTTGTGTTGGGACAACTCAAGACAACCTTAACTTCTTCATCATTTGCCCACATGTGACTTGCACCCCTCGACCACCCGAATTTCCACTTATACCCTCCACAAAATTAGCTAATCCAACCACCTACCCTCCATGTAACCCTATCATACCCCACCCCGAAAAAAGGAAAAAAAAAAAACAAATTTTAAGTGATTAATCTGCCATGCCATGCATATCTCTGACCCGACATTTAAATTTAGTAATAAATTAAAATAGGCCGGAAAAAAAAGTCAAAGACAAATACCTTCCCATCCCTTAAATTCAGTTAACAGTAACAGTCAGGTTTTTTCTTTTAATATTTTAATCGATAAATAATAATCACCACCACTGGTATTCTCTAAAAATCCTAGTTCCCTCACAGTCAGGTAACATTAACACATTATTAAACTACCCGAAGCCCTGCCCAATCTGCCCGCCTCTGCTCTACCAAGTACGCGAGTAGTACTCCACCTATCCTTTTGCCGTCTCTCTCTCTCCCTTTTTTCTTATTTTAGGTTTATTTCTCCTCGATACTCTCTCTCTAGATTCTCGATTTTCTCTCTCTAAATCGAAGCGGGGTCCCGAGTTTTTCTCTCAATTTAACGGATCCGGAGATATAATTGGATCGTTTGGTGGAAGGAATCGCAGTTATTTCCGATTAGGGAAAAAAAAGAAATTAGGGTTTAGATTAGCTAATGGTGAATTGAAGAAGCTAGGGTTTGTTTTACCGGATCTATATAGAATCGGTTGATTAAGCGAAGACAGAAGTTTGGATTTTGGGTTTTATTTCTTGGAAGGAGAGTGGTGGATTGATGGTACTCGAGGGGGAAAATGCAAGGCTATGCTGCATGGAAGGGAAGGTGAGGAGAGGAAAAAGGATCATCGGCACATGTGGACAGGTCCCACACGTGGTAATTCTGCTGTAGCTGGTGATGATGTTTCTAATTCGTTTTTCAAGGTAATTCTTTTTTTTTTTCTGTTTTAATTTTTGGGGTTTTTTTTTTATTTAACATTTTGGGGTTTTGGTTTGTTTGTTTGGCGGGACAGGATGGAGGGTTAATTGGGTTATTGTACATTTGTGGGATTGAGAGGGGTATTGGATCAATTTTATTTTGTAATTCTATGTTACCTGGATTGTATTGGTGGATGATTTGGATAAACGATTGCAATGGGAAAATTGCCTGTGTGATATAGGAACTTTTGGGAGATGAGCTCGACTTTGAGAGTTTTGATTTTCTTTGATTGGTGTTGACATTGAGACTCCATGACTGTGCTTTGGCGATATATGATTTATGGAGTTTGTATTGGGTTTCTTGGTGCTGATGCTGCTATTCTTACACTGATTGTATATGGAGTTTTTATAGGGTTTCTTGGTGCTGATGCTGCTATTCTTACACTGATTGTATGGTATTCTGGGAGGTGTTGAGTTATTATGGGGTTTTTGTAATGTATGGGCACAAATTGGTGTGTCGAAATCGAAGGGTTTCTCTTTTGTTTTATGTTTTAAGGACTTTTCTTCAACTTTGGGCAAAATTGGGTTGGTGGAAAATCTTTTTCCTGGATTTATGAATTAAAAAAAGAGTCAGGCTTGTATATGGTTTATAGTAAAAAAGGTGATACATGTGCTGTTGTTTGTTGAGCTAGTTAGCTTCATCCTCAAAATGGTATTATTTCTGAGTATATAGCTCCTTTAAGCATGGATACAATGTGAGATATGTTGGTGTTGCAATTCATCAACAAGTTCATGATGTGGAAAAGATACATAAATATATAAACTGTCAGTTGTGGATTTTCTTGGGGTTAATTGGTTAAATTGTCTATATTTCATGTTTTCGCTGATTAAATTGCCAAAGCATACCCCCATACCTTCATTAGAGGAAGGCATGCCCCTTTTTTCATGTTTTAATTTCAGTCCCATTACTCTTATGGATAAAAGCTGTACCAGCTGTTGAAATTATTTTTACCTCAGTTCTTGTAAGATAGCTTCAGTAAATATGGATTTGTGATTGGTTACATGAGTTTAGAGTGTATGCAGGTGTTATACAATTTTTAGCATTAGATAGCTTAAGGTTTGGCTTGGCATTAAGCTGTATACAGGTATATTTGGCATTAAGGTTTGGTTTGCAAAGATTTGTCTTGGAATTCTTGATATGGGGTCTGTACTGTTTGTGTCTATTGATTGTGAAAAATTTAATTACAGGATGCTGTCATGCTATTGGATCCCTGGGGCCTTCTTAGTATCTAAATAGTTTAGGAAGGGGCTGTGTGACTCTTGTAGAAGTTTCTTTCTTGAAATCAAATATCATAGTATGTGATATCGGTTGGGCTAGAGACTTTTGGGTAAGGTGGTTTAAAATTCAACTGGTTAAATAATTGATGATTTCCAAAATTGTGAGTTTATGCAATAATTCCCATCACTCTCTGCTGTCACATGTGTGCTAATTTTAACTGCCCACCATTACTTGGAACAAAAAATTCAGTTTTTCTTCCTTTGAAATGTTTTTTTTCTTTTTCATTCAAAGTTTTTTTTCCTCGTGTATACAAACTGAAACCAGAGTGATTCAATTAAATCTTTATCGCCCTTGATGGCTTCTTTCAGGCTTTCATATGAGAATTTTCACTGAATGATGATTAAGTTAGCTTTATTGATTTGATTTTGTTAAGTGCTTAATTATTGAAACCGAGAGAGGATGGTTTATCAATTTACTGAAGCTGGAGCTTTTGAATCCACAAAATTATAAATGTTGATCAAAATGTTAGAATAATTAGATAGTATAATCAAGTAATGATATTCCATTATATTGTTTTGCCAAAGGTCTGTTTTGACAAGTTGTTCTGCATCTCTGTATTTGTGTAATGTTTATTTATTCTTATTGAAATGATGATGCAATTTTGTTTAGTTCTTTTTTACTATACAAATTGCATAATAGTTCACCAAAACTCCCATTTTGTATTTTCCCCTAACAGGATGGACGCAAGATCAGTGTTGGAGACTGTGCTTTGTTCAAACCACCCCAGGACTCCCCGCCATTCATTGGAATAATTCGTTGGCTGACTAACGGTAAAGAGAACAAGTTAAAGTTAGGTGTAAATTGGCTTTATCGACCTGCTGAAGTAAAGCTTGGCAAAGGCATCCTATTGGAAGCTGTGCCAAACGAAATATTCTATTCCTTTCATAAGGATGAAATTCCTGCTGCATCATTACTCCATCCGTGTAAAGTTGCGTTCCTTCCCAAAGGTGTTGAACTTCCATCAGGGATTTGCTCATTTGTGTGCCGGCGAGTTTATGACGTTACGAACAAGTGTTTATGGTGGCTAACTGATCAGGATTATATTAATGTGAGTGGTAGATGTGCTTCTTGACTTTTTGCTTTGATTTGTCAGTACTCTGGTAATTAATCCTTCTCCTCCTTTTCTTTTCACAGGAACGTCAAGAGGAAGTAGATCACTTATTGGATAAGACACGCTTAGAAATGCATGCAACAGTGCAACCAGGTGGACGCTCTCCAAAGCCAGTGAATGGACCAACATCAACATCTCAGTTAAAACCTGTTTCAGATAGTGTACAGAATAGTGTTTCATCCTTTTCTTCTTATGGCAAGGGAAAGAAAAGAGAAAGGGGCGATCAGGGCTCTGAGCCTGTGAAACGAGAGCGCTTTACAAAAATGGATGATGGGGATTCTGGCCATAGTAGACCAGAAAGCATGTGGAAATCTGAGGTTTCTAAATTTACAGAAAAAGGAGGACTTGTGGATTCTGAAGGGGTTGAGAAATTGGTGCATATAATGCTCCCTGAGAGAAATGAGAAAAAAATAGACTTGGTTGGTCGGTCAATTCTCGCTGGTGTGGTAGCAGCCACTGATAAGTTTGAATGCCTAAATCAGTTTGTGCAGCTTAGAGGCTTGCCAGTGTTTGATGAATGGCTGCAGGAGGTCCATAAAGGGAAGATTGGTGATGGTAGCCCCAAGGATGGTGATAAATCAGTTGAGGAATTTCTGGTAGTTTTACTTCGGGCACTCGATAAGCTCCCTGTAAATCTTCATGCTCTGCAAATGTGTAATATTGGCAAATCTGTGAATCTTCTGCGCACCCATAAGAACTTGGAAATACAGAAGAAAGCGAGGAGCTTAGTTGACACATGGAAGAAACGTGTTGAGGCGGAAATGGATGCAAATGCAAAGTCTGCCTCTAACCAAGGTGTCTCATGGCCTGCTAGATCACGTCTTTCTGAAGTTCCTCATGGTGGGAACAGACAATCTGGTGTATCCTCTGAGGTTGCAATGAAGAGCTCAGTTGTGCAACTCTCTGCTTCGAAAACTGGTTCGGTCAAGGCTGTACAGGGGGATACTGTTACCAAGTCCGCATCAACATCCCCTGGACCTGTAAGATCGACAACTTCACCTGGATCAGTGGGTAATAACTCAAAGGAAACACAACCCCGAAACACTGGTGCGAGTGCTGCCTCCGATCCATCTCCAACAGTAGCAAGGGATGAGAAAAGCAGCAGTTCTAGCCCGTCCCACAACAATAGTCAATCCTGTTCCAGTGACCATGCCAAAACTGGGGGGTTTTCTGGAAAGGAGGATGCAAGGAGCTCGACTGCTGGTTCAATGACGGCAAATAAGATCATTGTTGGTTCTTTGCGGCATCGTAAATCAGTCAATGGCTTTCCAGGCCAAGCTCTATCTGGTGTCCAAAAGGAAACTGGGTCGAGCAGAAATTCTTCTTTGCACAGAAATTCAGGTTCAGAAAAATTGTCACATTCCAGTTTGACATGTGAGAAGGCACTTGATGTTCCCATGACAGAGGGGAATGGCCATAAATTTATTGTTAAAATTCCCAACAGAGGTCGCAGTCCGGCACAAAGTTCCAGTGGAGGAACTTTTGAAGACGCATCAGTCATGAATAGCAGAGCTTCTTCTCCTGTGATTTCGGAGAGGCATGACCAGTTTGATCATAATTTGAAGGAAAAAAATGATTCATATCGAGCTAACATTACATCTGATGTTAAGACTGAGTCGTGGCAAAGCAATGATTTCAAAGAGGTGCTTACCGGATCAGATGAGGGAGTTGGGTCGCCTGCCACTGTTCCTGATGAAGAGCATGGTCGGATAGGTGATGATGGTAGAAAATCAGGTGAAGTCTCAAAAGCTACACCTACTTCAACTGTGTGTGAACATAAATTGGGGAAGTTGAATGATGCTTCTTTCAGCTCCATGAATGCTTTGATTGAAAGTTGTGCAAAGTACTCTGAAGGAAATGCATCATTGTCAGTTGGTGATGATGGTGGTATGAATCTCCTTGCTAGTGTAGCTGCTGGGGAGATGTCCAAGTCTGATATGGTTTCACCGACAGGTTCTCCAAGGAGAAACATGCCTATCGAGCATCCCTGTGTGCCAAGTGGTTTGAGAGCAAAATCCTCTCCATGTGATGATCCTGCTCAAAGCCAAGGTAAGCCTGTTGATGGTGTTGATTATGAAGATGAGAAGCGGGGTATTACTGTTGGTACTTCACTGTCCAAGAACACAGAGGCTAAAACAGTTTTGTTTTCGCAAGAAAAAAGCACAGGGGAGCTCAATGGACCTCCTAATTCTTCCCATGTGGATGTGCAGCAAACTGCCAAACCATGCCTAGAAAGCTATTTGAAATCAGAGGAAACATTAGTAGCTGCTGTGTCCTCTGCTAGCACAGCAGTGAAAACATCAAATTGTGGGGGCAAAGAACCGTGGGAGAAAGAGGATGGTGGCAGATCAAATGTAGATGGCATATCTGATGACAAAGAAAAGTTGCATGGTTCTGTCTTTAATGATATCAACAATACAGGAGTGCAAGTTGCGATTGAAGCAATGGAAGGATCATCATCAAACCATCGTGTAGAGTTTGATGCTGAGAACAAGAAAAATATAAATAAAGAGCTGAACATTTCTATTAAGGCAGAGCCAGCACCACCTGCTATTATGCTGTCTGATTTTGCAAAAGGAACAATTAATGAAGTGCTCCAACCTTCTAGTTCTGGTAAGGATATGGATTCTGAAAACTTGCATGAGGTGAAGGCTGGTGAAACAGATGGCAGGAGTCATTCTACAGAGAAAAATAAAATTGAAAATGAAAGTAATACAGCATCAGCTGCCACTGATCATGAAGGTGAGTGCAAAGTGGAGAGCCTGGGAGGTAATCAGGTCGATGAGCAATGTAGTACCGGACCAGCTGCCCACAAGGCAGCACCCATACTTTTTCAGGCACCAGAACAAATAGTAAGGTCAACAGAGTCGAAGTTTGCTGGCACTGGAACTGATGAAACTGAGGAATGTACATCTGATGCTGCTGAGGCTTCTTCTTTATCTGCTGCAGGGGGATCGGATCTGGAAGCAAAAGTTGAATTTGATCTGAATGAAGGCTTTATTTCTGATGATGGGAAATATGGGGAGTCGAGTGACTTGAGAGCACCTGGATGCTCTTCTGCGATTCAGCTAGTTAGCCCTTTGCCCTTACCTGTTTCTTCTGTGTCTAGTGGGCTTCCTGCTTCCATTACAGTAGCTGCCGCTGCAAAAGGGCCCTTTGTTCCACCAGAGGATTTACTTAAGAGTAGACGGGAGCTTGGTTGGAAGGGATCGGCAGCCACAAGTGCATTTCGGCCAGCTGAACCTAGAAAAGCTTTGGAGATTCCATTAGGTACAGCTAATATCTCACTACCTGATGCAATGGTTTCCAAGCCTGGTCGCCCCCTGTTAGATATTGACTTGAATGTTCCTGATGAAAGAATCCTTGAGGATTTGGCTTCACGAAGTTCTGCTCAGGAGGCAGTTTCTGTTTCTGACCTTGCAAAGAACAATGATTGTGCACGTGATGCACTGATGGGTTCAATATCTGTTCGAAGCTCTGGGGGACTTGATCTTGATTTGAATAGAGCAGATGAAGCTAGTGATATTGGTAATCACTTAACAAGCATTGGCCGGAGGCTGGATGCCCCACTACATCCCGCCAAATCATCTGGTGGTTTTCTAAACGGAAAGGTTGGTGGTTGCTGGGACTTTGATTTGAATGATGGCCCTCTTGTCGATGAGGTGAGTGCCGAACCATCACAACTTGGGCGGCATACCCAAAACATTGTGCCATCCCAACCATCCATTTCTAGCCTTCGAATGAACAGTACAGAAATGGGAAACTTCCCCTCCTGGTTTCCTCAAGGGAATCCGTATCCTGCTGTCACAATCCAATCTATCTTGCATGATAGAGGAGAGCAGCCTTTCCCTATAGTTGCAACTGGTGGGCCTCAACGGATCTTGGCTTCCTCTACTGGCAGCAACCCATTTAATCCTGATGTCTACAGGGGAGCAGTGTTGTCGTCCTCTCCAGCAGTGCCATTTCCATCTACTCCTTTTCAGTATCCTGTCTTTCCTTTTGGGACCAGCTTCCCTCTTCCCTCAGCTACATTTTCAGGTGGTTCAGCATCGTATGTGGATTCATCATCTGGTGGGAGGCTTTGCTTTCCCACAGTACCTTCTCAAGTAGTAGCGCAAGTTGGTGTGGTCTCATCCCATTATCCAAGGCCTTATGCTGTTAACCTCCCAGACAGTAACAATAATGGTGCTGTGGAGAGCAGTAGGAAATGGGTAAGGCAGGGTCTAGATCTCAATGCCGGGCCTCTAGGTGCAGATATTGAAGGTAGAAATGAGACCTCAGCTCTTGCATCGAGGCAGCTGTCTGTTGCCAGTTCACAAGCCCATGCAGAGGAGCTATCGAGGATGTATCAGGCGACTAGTGGAGGTTTTCTTAAGAGGAAGGAACCAGAGGGTGGATGGGATGGTTATAAGCAATCCTCCTGGCAGAAGGGATGAATAATGACACAATGCAGTGATCCACCTGTAAGTTTTTGTCATGTTCTGTAAATATATGTGCTCTTTGTGTTTCATGATTTGAAGCTGTGCTATAGCCTTTTCTTTTCTGATCAAGTGGAGGGGGAAATGTTTTTTCTAACTTGCATTCTTTTGGGCATGAGTTGCACTTAGGTTCCTGTTCACAGGTCAAGTAATTGTGTTTATATTTTCGTTGTGTTTTCAATTACAGTTCTCCTGGTTGGATGTTGGCTAACTCCAAAAGATCGTCTAACTTGTGATCTCAAGGATGGGTGGTAAGTGAGTTATGTAATGTTCAATCTCCAACCACCACCCTGTCGCTGTACCGTTGTAACTTAAAAAAGGAATCTTTCCAGGGTCATTAAGTGTTATATTCTTGAATTTGTACTGGGTGGCTCAGTTCACCGTCCCCTTTGTAGATATTTTAACCAATGGAAAACTTGCATTCTGTGACCGTGTTGCCCAGACATTTGAAATTGGTGTCCATATGTCTATCGGATCGACAATTTATACTGCTGGATGCAAAATCATCCTTTTCCAACCATTCTGAGAATTAGGAGCCCTTTGTATGTGCTTTGTTGTTAAGCAATCTTTCTTCATTTATCTTTTCATTTTCTCTTTTAAAGACGTACATGTAAGCAGATTGGTTCATGAATTTTGGTGCTCAAGCCTTTCTTGCTCTGGCATATGGTTTAGTTGGATGCTGTATTCCTTTTAATTTATTCTATTTTTGAACCTGGTGTAGATTATTTGCTACACACCGAGTTCTACCCAACTTTGCTACTACCTTCGCATAATGGTGTCTGAACTCTAAACTAATATAGGTTTGTTTATGACATTTTCCCATTTGTGGCCCATATTTGTTCAAAAATATTGCTCCTGCTATCATGTTTGAAAATTGGCCTTTGTGCCATCAGTTCTTGGTGTTGGATTGTCTTTAAGGATAAGAGGTAGCTGTTATTACAGTTCAATTTTTCTGTGTCATGTAAGTTTGGTTGAAGCTTTGCGAGGATGGTTCATTATGGAAATTGTATTTGTATTTTTGTTCAGGTTTCAATTTTGAGGACGGAGATTCAAATTAAAACTTTTGAACCACTATAATCGGAGAAATCTGATCCAGAGTTGGAATGCATCTCGAAAATCTTCAAGGTCAAGGGTTGTCCCCGTGTTGCAGGTTCATGTTTTTGGAGGCGTTAGGTGATAAGAATGGGCATGGTGTTGCGCATTAAAGCCTAAATCATTTCAAACTATCTTTATCTTGGTTCTATAGCTTGTGTTTTTGGTCTACCCAATCTTATAGCAATTGCATATTAATAAATCCAACTGCTTTGTTGGCGTGCTGATGCTCAAGTGTCAGGCAACGTTGCAACCCCTAAATTTGGGGCTGTTGCTTCCATAAAGACTGGCTATGGGTGGGACGCTCTCTCCTTTTCTTTCCTTCCCGTGGTTACATAACCCTTACCCTGAATCAAGTTCCAACAAAATACCATTGGCTACGGGTGGGATGATCTCCCCACACATTCTATCTCAATACACCTATTAAAACCCTTATATTGCACGATGAACCAATAATCTCCATGAGATTTTGTTCTTGTTGTCTCTTCCATATTACGTATCAATACACCTATTTGAACCTTTGCACGATGAATAAATATTAAATCTATGACTTTTGTGTCTCCCTCTCTTTTTGTCAATCTGTTTACACAAGGTAGATAACAAAGATTTTTCATTGCAAAATGGGAAAAGAGAGCTTAAAATTGATCATGAATAAGAAGAATTGACTGAGGTGAAAGAGTATCAACTAAAAAAGTGGAATAGAAGGAGCAGTTAACTAGTCCACCAAGAGACTAAAAGTCACAATCGCTCAAAAGGAACTGATCAACCAATGAAGTATGGATGTCTGCATAACCAAGCATATATAGTCCTATTTAAAATGCGAGTCCTCAACATAATGATTAATAAGAAGCCAGAGATTATGCTAGAAATCATATATATCTGTTTTTTTAACAAAATAAATAACAATCACAACACAAGCATCAACTAGAATCACTTCCCCGACAACGATACCAAAATTTATTGCAATGTCGCAGTCACACAAATTAATTACCCTAACTTAAACAAACAAGATAGTATAGAGCAAGTAAGGGGTCGATTCCACGAAGAAGATCTAGTTCAGGTCTTTATACTAGATTATTCAAAGTTGGGGGGTTTTGAGGTTATCTAGGCTATGTTATGGTAAACAGAACGAACTAATCAAGCTAAATTAAATAAAGTAAACATCCACCTATAAAAATCAAAATTGATCACTGAAACGATACGCCAATTTATATTCTGAATATCTATCTTTCCTTAACATTAGTTAGTTAACCGATCTGCAGTGTAACTAACGTTAACCATTAAACAACCACAATGTCCGCACTAATAATTTAATTCAATGGCAGCCTTAAGAACTAGATAGTAGATAGGTTGATAAATCTAGACAACTTAACCGTATGTAATTTATGTTCGATTGAATTGAACGTTTTTCCTAAGATTAAAACTCCGGTTTTGATTATTAAGCTTAATCGCTTCACAAGTTCAAATATCATAACTCTGGTCTTGATAGCAAACTTAGCAGTAGATTGGTTTAGAATAATAATTTACAGTCTGCTCTAACAATCAAACTAAACAATTATAAAAAATAAACATAGAAAAACATTCATACTCATCATATAAATTGAAAAGAAAAAATATAATAGATCTTATAGTTTTTGAAATCCGAAGGTTTCTATATCCTTTCAACCAAGAAAAATAACTTGCCTTGCATTTCTATTGAAAAACTAATGAATAGAACAGATGGGAGCATAATTTTGGGTATAAGAGAAAAGGGTGGAGTTTTTCTTTTTCTTTCTGGCCGCCCCCTCTCTTTCTTTCTCTCTTTCTTTTTTATTTGATAGGAAACCCTAATCCCCACATCCCTCAAATTCATTTGTATTCTCCTAAAAAATATAAAAATAGTCATTTCCAAAGTAAACAATCTACATTTAAGTAAGTTGGATTTATTTCTTCACAAAACCTGTTTGTTGGTAGAATTTAAAAGTTGTCTTAGAAAAATCACATATTTCTCATATGAGCTCCTTTTCTTCTGAAATTTGGTAGGATGATAGGTCTTTGAGTCAGGAATCTAAAAAAATTGAGTTTGCATCAAATGAACTTCTTTAACTCAAGATATTCAAGTTGGAATGACCGAAGGTCAAAATTGGCAAAATATGAGACTTGTCTTTGAAGGATGCGATTTCCATCCTCTTTATTTTTTTTTTATTTTTCTTTCCATATATTTATAGAAAGGTATGGATGTTAGCTTTCTAATTCCACTGGAATCACTTCATTTCAACCTCTACAACTCAAATTCTGCATAAAACATCGATCAGATGTCAAATCTGCCAATATTCGACACGGGTTGGAATATGGTTTGAATTTTATCTTCAATTTACTTCTTTTCGAATCTCACATCCAAAAGTACCTTCAAAATATAAAACAAAGATTATCAAGACATTTTATATATAAAACATGAACAAATACTAGGTAAATATGAGTAAGACTATAGAATAATATGATTGCATCAATAGGGTTAGAATTACTTATGTAAGTAGGATCCAAAGTTTTTAATAATATAAATAGAGCCAGATACTATTTTAAATGATGATTAACCCTATATATTCAAAATTTTGAAATTCTAACAGTTTTTTTTTCTTGGATGGTTTTATCACCTTTATTGTTTTTCTTAATGCTTTGTTATTTTTCAACACTTAAATTTCCTTCATTCTTTTTTATAACTCATGTTTTCTTTGCACATCGATGTTTTAAGTACATATTACCTTTACTGAGTGTCCAAGGTCTAGAATCCTCACTTTGCTTGGTTAGAGGTAGTTGTTGCCTCGTCGAAGATTCAATTCTAAGTATAGTTAATTGATAACATAAAAGATTGGCATGACTAATAGGATAAAAATTCAAAATATATTCTAGAAGCCATTAAAACACGCTTCTAAAAAAGTATAGGTAAACTCATCTCTATTGCTCGAAATGAATAGTTTGCACAAGCAACGGAGACATGCTAGCCTTTTAACTGTGAAGAGCCTAAAAACCTACTATTTCTTTAGATTTTAGAGAATCAACCAGTGACAGACGTGCCCAAAGATGGGTCTTTATTGTCTAACTCACCATTATAACACAAAATTACATCTAAACACACTTCTAGTGTCTTTATGTAGTCCTTTACGTTTATTGATTCTAATAGGGTCATCACCACTAATCTTAGATGACTATATTGATAAATCAATACCCAATACGTAACCATACATACATATATTAAGTATATCAAATTGTGTGCTATGATGAATTAATGATCACAACTAGTTGTGGTAAATTCCAGTCAACCAACAAGGTTGCTTATGAAAATATTGTAACACCCCGCCAAAAAGAGGATATTAAAACATGAAATTTTACAGCAATTTTACACATTTCCATTGAATATAAGCCTTTATTATGACAATTTGTTTTTTTACACTTATACATGTAGTCATTCTCCTTTATTTATTAACAATTTTACTAAAAGTTTTACAGAGTTTCCTCTATATTTTAACATACCAAGTTATCAACTACTCCTTCCATGTTACAAGTCATTATTACAAACATGGTTCAATTGTCCTAGACCTTATTTCACATCATTTTAACCAAAAATCAACCCCATATATTCTTTCAACCCTTACTATATCTTGTACCATTCAGTAATTACATCATGTTAATCCCATAAAAAATTAATTATAAATAAAATCTAAAAGATTAATAAATCCAGTCTCATACGCTTATATTTTGAATTATAAAAAAAAAGGTACAGTCTAACCACATGTTTTAAACTTTTCTTCCATGAACGTATATATTGTGCTTACCTTACTCAATCTCTAATTAATCCATTTACTACTTATGCGTACCTTTTATTTTTGTTTGTTTATTTTTTATATGAATTAAAATTAATGTCCAACATACAACGTGGTTATATTATTGATGCATGCTATGGAAAAATCATGTAAGGATATACACCAACTTGCATAATAATATTTTATATATGGATTTCATACACAATTCCAAACATAGATAGAAAATATCATTAAAGAAGAAGGGAGAGTAAGAGAGAGCTTTTAGTTAGGTCCACAAAATTATTTACATGTACAATATAAGTTCTGAATCTAAAGGCCAACTATAACCTAACAATTAGGTTCGCCGATACGAAAAGGTCTTGTAACAAAAATTTATTAAGAATAAGTTCGTATTATAATATAATTTGTCTTCTAAACATATATGAAAGTGGGAGCACCAATTCTTATTATCCAACCCTATAGAAAGTTTCATGAACAATAGTTATAAATTTCACAATAATAACACACAAAGATATTTGTACTCGACATGAGTAAGGTCTTACTCTCAAGTTCAAGTCAATTAGTGTACTTCGATTTACATAGTTATCAAATATTTCATAACGACTTATTATTGACCTTTGATTTATCAAAAACAACTCAATTTACCATAATTCTCAAAATAGCTTAGGCAATAACATAACATTGGCCTTCGTGTTTGTAAAAGTAACCAAAACATATTTAGTCTTTGAGAAATTTTAGAGACTTTACAACATTAGTTTTTGTCTCAGCAAAAGCAACTCAATCACATTGATTTCCGTACAACTTTCAAAAACAATTTCAACATTGGCTTTTGTATTTAAGAAGGAAATCTAATCACATTGGTTTCCAAACAACTTCATAAACAATCACAACATTGGCTTTCATCTTGGCGAAAGCAACCCAATCACATTAGTTTCCAAACAACTTTGAAAACAATCACAATATTATCTTTCATCTTGGTGAAAGCAACTCAATTACATTGGTTTTCAAATAACTTCGAAAATAATCATAACATTGGTTTTTATCTTAGTGAAAGTAGTCCAATCGTATTTTTATTTCACGTAACTATTTACAATTCATTTGGATTCATTTCATACATAGCATTTATAGTTACAACAAAAAACTTAATTGACATCATAAAATTATAGGTAAGACTCTACATACCTTCTCCTCCAGTCGAGTGAGCTCCATCAACAGAAGATCTTATCCCCTTTGAACCATACAAATACTTTCTATTAATACATTATTTATAATCCAAATACTCATTGTTCGTATAAAAAATAATTCTTTTAATTTCATACTTAGACTCACTATGTTTAACAATTTATAACAAGGTATCAGAAAACTGTTTATTTACTCCTCACCAGAGTTGTTGAACTCAATTTTAAACGAGGTCTTTTTTTTTAGTATGCTAAGACACAAATACACAACTTTGGTGAAAATGGTTAAACCTAATTTTGCCATTTACACACTTAAACTCATTGAAATACAATGGTATATCAATCTGCCCTATAAGATACAACCTTACTTTTCTCTAGTGTTCTATCCATATTTGGAGTTATATAACTTTAAATAGGGTAAGATTTGTTTCATGCGGAATCTAACATCACTAACCACATTTTCCATGAAGACATTCACCTCAAATTTTCTCATTTGTGAATCTCAATTTCAGTTTAAAGTTTGACATTAATTTTGTCCAATAGCTTCCAATCTGACCTGTCTTCACTCAAACCTCCCTGACACTCTCAAGAATTGATTTGCATGTGTTTCTCTCTACAATATCTTTGAGAGATAAGTGATAGAGAAGAAAATGGCTCCCCCTCTTTTTTCTTTTGTTTTCTGTCGTCAAACTCTTGTTCTTCCTAGGTATGACGGGTTTTCTCTTTTTTTTTGTCCCTCACTTATTCATGTCTTTTTAATTTAGTCCCTAATTCTTTATGTTTCTCACACTAGGCCCTACTCTCATCTTTATACATTTTATCCTTCTCTTTTTACTTATGTTTACCTTTAGACTTTAAGTTAAGAATTTTGTGCCTCACTAATGACCTCTTCTTCAATTAATTAAATTCATTCATTCATTTTCTAGGGGCTTGCAAAGACAATCTTATTATCAACATATAAATCTCTCTAATGTTGATATGAGAGCTTTCTAAATAGATATGGGGAAAACAATTATCATAACCTGTCACAACAACATAGTGGTGGTAAACCGAATCATGCATGCATATCTTATTAGTTGAATAAGTTACAAAATGAACTTTATTAGAAAATACCTTATAACATAAGTATACACTTCTAAAAGGAAAATCCGGGATTCTATAATAACGAGCACTCTATTAAGGGTGTATGGATTGAGTATACCTCTTATAAAAATGTATTTTTTAGCATATCAAGCACAATAAAAGATGTAGCTTATCCCTAGCATGATAACTCTTGATAAGCCAATTTTTTCTCAAGCTTACAAACAACCATAAGCCAACTACTTAGCCCTGCATAGCTTCTATCAAATAGCATAACTTGTTACTAGGCAATTCTATACCCAATAACCTGTTTTACAATAAGGAAACCTCAATCTTCTAGCACAACAATTCCCTTCTACATATCAGTAATAGAGAAGAGAGATAAATAGAGCATAACTAAATCAACATTTAAAAGAGATAGGACTGAAAGTAAGATGAACAATAAGATTTGTTTGCAATTATTTATACTCTAAATGGGTTGATAGATTGTACGTGATCACTAGAGAAATAAAAATTATTGATTTCAAATATTTTTTTCTAAAAGGATAAACAATCAATAAGGAAGCACATCACTAATTTACTAATCAATATAGTGATAATACAGTCAACCCTTTCAAGAAGCTAAGGTCATTTGGTTTATCAGTAACCAAAATAGCTTTTCACTAATACTCCACATTGCCACCCAACTCGATCAACAGTTAGAAAGAGATGAAACTCGTTTTCATGAACACTTTTATATAATAATATAAGAGATTACATTATATGACTTGGTTAAAATAGTATAGGACCTAAAAGAGGTAATAGAAAACTATGTCTTACAATTTAAGATATTGAAAACTAAATTCACTATAGTTATATTTAAGTAAAAGTACATGAAGTTATTGCTAGTGAGAATGTAGTTAAACATAAGGAAAAGTTTTGTAGGAACCAAATATTTAGACATATATACCCTCACAAATAATATTGCCCATTATGAGAAAATGCTAGTAAAATAGGTAAAAGAGAAACCACAAAGGGGGACTTACTTTATTGGTTATTTATACAATGTCGTAAATGTTTATTCACTAATTAATTTAGATTCTAATAAAGAATTTAAGGAGGTTTAATAGCAACTCATATCAGTCACTAAAATAAAATATGAAAGACCATTTAAGATCACAATATTAAAAAAAAAAATCTAAAAAGGCTCCCAAACCTGGTAACAAAAAAGTCAAAGTTTTCAAAGCAATTAAATATAATAAGCACATTTTTAATATCAAAAGAGTTAAAAAGATCTTGATCAGTTGATGTGTGGGTGAACATTAAGCTCTTTAGCAATCACATAACCTTTATCATTAATCAAATCAAGAGGAAATAATATTATAAATGGCATGACTTTTAGAAATACGACACTAATAGTTATGTAGTATTTAGAAATTAAGCTTTAGAATTTGAATGCAATCATGTTCTAAAAAAAGATGATAAAAGTGGATGATGATCTATTCCTTAAAGTCAATATAATATTTGTTATCTCAAATCATAATGGGCTTATTAGAAAGGAAGAGCCTCAAAAGAAAAGGGTTGATTGGTCATGACAAACGATGAAGTAAGTCACAAATCCTAGGATTGAGAAAAAATATATAGATGATGGAAAATCCAAATGGGTGGTTTGACAAGCCCAATATATGCTTTATAATGAGGTATATAGATGTCTTACCTATCTTATAATTCTCTTAAAGGGTGCAAACTTGAGGATAATGTTAAGCAAGTAATGTCTTTATAACATGCCAAGTCATTTAGACCTAAGAGACCAGCTGACAATAATTGGCATAAACGTCAACCATAATAAAAGTCATTTAAACCTAGTAATAACATGAAAAGGAAAAATCATAGTTGAGTATGTTAGGCTTGCCATGACAACAACAAAAAAAAAGCAAAATAAACACATTTTAAGGACCCCAATAAAAAGGTAATATTAAGGATGTTGTACAAAATAAAATCAGAAAAAATGATGAGAAAACTAAATATGCAATCTATAAAGCATGTAACGTATAATGTACAATAAATAAAAAATTATATCATGCAACTAACTCGCTATTACAAAATTCAATGCCCTCAACCCAACAAAAAAATGTAAACACGAAAAAAAAAACCACATGCAATAGGCACACTATAAAATGAAGAAACTAATCATGAAAGCAAATAACTTTAACACTACTACCCCTAAAAAACAAAGATATAAAAATGACAATTCACATAAAAATAAAATCCTAAAAACTACTTTTTTAAACCACAAAGATAGAAAGAAAAAAAAAACCTTATTAGAAAGCTAAACGACATGCCTAGAAAGATGAAAGAAGAAAGAACAATAAACATTGAGAAATAATAAGTCAGATAACCACCTCTTTATGAACAACCTTATTAAACCAAAGGAAAAGATTCTAAAGCATTACAAATACATGCCAAGACTCATCAAGAAAGAAATCAAAGTTTAAATGTGTAAGATAGACAGAAACACACAATGAAAAAAACATATTTAACTTATTAATGTAGTTGTGTACCCTTAAAATAACAATCTTACAACTTACTAAAAAAATGGTAGAGATTTTAAATCTTATTAAGGTAGTGATTTTTAAAAGATAAAACTAGAAAATGACAGCCCCTATTTAAAAGCAAGAATACCAAAAATAAAGGTTGAAAATGGATGTAAACACAAATAAACAAACATTCACAAAAGAAAAAGGATTTTAAATGTAAAATAGAATAATTCATAAAAAAAAATTGCATGATCGACCAACAAACCAGTGTAGGATTATTAAGAATCATAAAATAACCAACCAACTGAACAAACACAAATCTCAAAGGCTATTATTCAAACAAAAACCTCTATAAAAAAATTTAGCCACACTCCCACCCCTACCTTAAACACCTTTAGACATGTTGAATCTTTAAAAAATAAACAACCCACCCATGACCTAGAAGCCAATAATATGAAGCAAACAAAAATAAAAAATAGAAAGAAAACAAAGCCACAAAATCTTTAAGAGCAAATAAAGAGCACTGAAATATGCATCCAAAAAACAAAAAATCAATGTCATAACAAAGAAAAGAACATCAAAAAGAAAACATCCAATAGGCCTTCAAACAACAAACAATGAATTTAACACACAATTGAACTAAAAAGATATAAGGGGAAAATAAACATAGCCAACGATAAAACAAACAACATACATACTCAATAACCAATGAGAAAGAATTAAAAGAGACTTACATTGCACATCATAACCCTGGTCCTAAAGAATAATAGCCTTGCATAAAAAAAAAAAGAAACAGAACAAGCTCCGAAACAAAAGAACCAATACAAAACTTGCCAAGTAAGGAAAGGGGAAAAATTTTCAGGGAAGACAATATAGCACCAACAATAAAACCAAGTAACAAATAACATGAAGAGGATAAATCACAAACATCATAGCTATGAGTAAGCACTCACAAAATAAAAAGACAAACACATTTCTTCCCTTATATATAAAAAAAAAAGTTTAATCCCTTAAAACTAAGCATTCTAATCAACCTATGCAAAGAAACTTTAAAAGAAAAAATCAAACCAATCACCCCAAAAATCAACAAACACCCATTAAAATCAAACAAAAAAAAGCTTGGATAATGACCTAAAAAAACTTTCTTGCTTTGATTTTATGGTTGTGTTTGTGTGTATGTGTGTGTGTGTGTGTGTGAGAGAGTGAGAGAGCGAGAGAGAGAGAGAGAGAGAGAGAGTCTGAGATGATAAGGGAGTAGACTCTGTTGTTGTGATAAAGATTGTTGGTAAAAGAGAGACCACATCATTGGTTTAAAGAGGAAAGATGAAGAGATGAAAGAAAGAAGAAAAGTTTAGTACAGTGACTATTAGGAAAAAGTGAAAGAGTAGAAAAAAGAGGAAAAGATTATAGTGGTCATTTGGCCACGTCTCCCTAGAACAATTAAAGAGGAAAGCAATACAAATCCATTATCCTTTCTCTCTATGTATACAATGAAATCAAAATAAAATTTAGTTTTCTTTGTAATTGTAATTGTAATTGTAATAATTATAATATAATTATAATTATAAATTATAATGTTAATCAATTTATCTAAAAAAGGGTGTGTCATCATATTATATGAACACATGAAAACACATTTCCACGTGCTATCGTGTTAGAAATATCAAATTCTAAAAAAGGTACAAGAAAAATGATCTTTTATGTATTAATTCTTATATGAAATAATTTTCTTTATATTTGATTAAGGAGATATTTTGTTGTAATGAGTGAAAGTTGATTGGAGAATATCTTTTTGTTAAGACTCATTATCATGATAGATTTAGAAATTGGTAAATAATGAAGTCATATATATGTTGAAAATATATTAAGATAAAACTAGATGTATGTTTGGCAATATGATGCATGTGTTTTTGTAAAAATGCATTTTTAAATGAAAATCAACTAATTTCATACTTTTGTTTAGAAAATTTTAGGGTTTCAGTCTTTTTCATTTTAAAATAATCAAAATACAAAACAAAATTTAATATTTTTTTATTTGAAACACACTTTTAGAAAACAAACTAGATTGGTGGGTTGTACTACATCGCGAGTAGGACCAAACTTTTCCTAACATAAAAAAAAATGATGCTTAACGATGCTAATGGTTTTAAAGAAGTAAGAAAAATCCAAGACTTGAATGATTGACTTGAATAGTTTCAATAAGCTTAGTTAATTTAATAATATAATTATATATAGAAAAAATTAAAAAAAAAAAAAACAACGCGACTCCTCCCGAGTCAGCTTGCCAAATTCATGATCTTGTCATGAGATTGGGATAACCCTATAAAAAAAATTAAATTAAGTATAAATCTCAATTCTTAAATAACTCAATGACGAAGAGAAATTTTTTTAAAAAAAATTCAGTTAAAAAAATAAATGAAAAAAAAAACTTCAATCAACTTGTGTTTATTTGCTAAGTCAACAACTTAATACATGAGATCGAGATAACCTCATATAAGAGAAAATTAAAAAAAATCATGAAGTCTAATTCTTAACAAACTCAATATTGAATGGTGAGATTGAAAAAAAAATCAATTATAAAAAAGTATCTAAAACAGATCAAAGTCAACTCGAGATAATCTTTCAAACTCATGACTCGGATCATTAGATCGGGATTACTCCATAGAAGACAAAACAAAATCATGAAGTCAACTTTTTAATCAACAAAATATTGAGGAATGAAATTGAAGAAAAATTGATAAAAAAGAATCCAAAACAAATAGCAATAAAAAAAAATAGAAACTAAATTTCACATAAAAATAAAATGAAACTAAATTCTGAGAGATGAGTTGATATACAAATCAAATAAAAAAGGATTCAAAACAAATATCAAGCAAAAAAATGATGATCAAATTTGATATAATAATCAATTGAAACCAAAAACTAATGGATGAAATTAAAAAAAAAATCAATAAAACAAAAGGTTCAAAACAAAACAAATAGAAATTAAAAAATTGAGGTCCAAATTCAATAAAAAGAAATGACAGTATACCTTTCAATTTTGACAGGCTTAGCTCAAATCATGAGGAGAGAGAGAAAAGAGAAAAGAAAAGAAAAAAGAGCCGCTAGCACCACCACACACCTTTCTAATATGAAGATCTTGAATGCGAGAAGTACCTCCCACTAGCGCACTAGTCTAATTTGCCCTGTCCTTTTCTTTTAATCCCTAGCATTTATTTTTTCAACTTGATCTCTCAAATCTTAATTATTTTAGATCAATAAAATTATATTTTATTTTACAAATTCGAGTATCAAACACATGTCATATTTTCTCTCTCAATATTATGGGATTTTCCATATTTAGGAAAAACAAATTAAGTCCAATAAACAAAAAACTCAATGCAAAAGGATTAAATAAAAAAGTAAGGGATTAAGAAAATAAAAAAGGCTTAATCTCTCCCCTATTTGTGCACTTCAGTCTATAATATTTACAAGAAAAAATGGACTCAATACTTTTTTAGTATTCAAACTTGGCTTCGTAACTTCAATTGTTTTGATTCAATTTAATTTCTTTTAATTATGACAAATAGAGCATTCATCGAGAATCAATTTTATTTCCAGACACCGTGAGTGTTCAATACCAAGCCAACATAAACAAATAACAAAGCTCAATTCTAAAATAATATAATATTAAAGGATAAAGTTGAAAAAAAAATTGGTGACCAAAATGAAAAAAGAATCTAAAAAAAAACATCTTGCGAATCTACAATGTTATCTCTCACATGCTACATTACATTATTGATGCTTATTATATTTTTTTTCTATTTAAATTTAAATTTAAACTTAAATTCTTAATTTTAATTTTATTGTTATTTAAAAGGGTATTTGACACATCCTCTGCTTTTGCTTTTAGATGCTTTTTAAAATTTCTTTTGGCTTGAAAAAAGATTAAATTAATACTTTTAGTGTTTTTTTTATAGTTTTTATATGGTGGATTTTAGTACATTTTTAAACAAAAAGCTATTTTGAAAAATATCTTGTATCACAATCTCAAACACCCTTTAAATACATTAATAAACGGGCCATAAATCATATCTAAAAGGCATTGTTATGAAACTCAACCTTGGGCATTGGCAGAGTTTCAAATAAGCAAAACCTGAGCTTGCATTTGGCTAAGTTAAACTCGGGCAACTTACCTAGTCAACCCGAAACCCATGTGACCTAGCGTAACCCGGGTGGATCCAACTTTATTTTTTACATTTTTTAAAAAACCCAAAAATATAGAAAATTAATTTATAAATACTTAGCCTCATGTATTCTTTTATAGTTTACATCTACATGAATTATTTGGCAGAGTTTCAAATAAGCAAAACCCGAGCTTGCAATTGGCTAAGTTAAACTCGGGCAACTTGCCTAGTCAACTCGAAACCCATGTGACCTAGCGTAACCCGGGTGGACCCAACTTTATTTTTTATATTTTTTTAAAAACCAAAAAATATAGAAAATTAATTTATAAATACTTAGCCTCATGTATTCTTTTATAACTTACATCCACATGAATTATTTCTTAATTTTTTGATGTGAATTGTTTTATATATATATATATATATATAGAAAATTAATATATAAATACTTAGTCTCGTGAGAAAGTGAGAGAGTATATATATCCATATATAAAATATTTCTTAATTTTTTTTTATGTGAGATAGCTATATATAGCATACATTCACATGAATTATTTTTTAATTTTTTGATATTAGATAATTATATATAGCTTATATTCATATGAATTGTTTCATAACTTTTGGGATAACTATTATATACACACACGCGCAAGCATGCACGCACATTGATTCTTTCATAATTTTTTCTTAAGTGTTATTAAAATCTCAAGTATATTTTTTTAAAAAAAATTTAAGTTAATCCAGGTTAACTCATATGATCCAAAACCCTGTCTCTTGGCCGGGTCAATCCCAACCCAAAAAGATTAGAGGGTTGAAAAGAGGCAAGACCGGACCCATTGAGAATTTTTGACAGGGACTTGGTCCGGGTTTATGGTTCAGTCTATCTACCACGTACATCTTCCCTTTTTTGCCGTCTCCCCCACTACGATTTCTCTTCTTCGCTCGTTCGCTCGCTCTCCTTTTCTTTCTCCATGATTTTCTCTCTCTAGATTCTCGATATCTCTCTCTCTCTCTCAAACTCAAAACAGCATCTCTAATTTAACGGATCGCATGTATTGATTTGCGGAAGTAATTGATTGTTGTCAAATTAGGGTTTGAATTGCATTTAGAAATGGTCTACGGAAGCTAGGGTTTTTTAGTTTTTCAATTATTTTTGGTCTTGGGTGGATCTAGGGTTTTCGAATTGGTGAATTAATTGAGGGGGAAAGTGTGAGTTAGGGTTAAGGGTTGATGGTACTCGAAAGGAAAAATGCAAGGCTATGCTGCATGGGCGGGAAGCTGAGGAGGAGAGGAAAAAGGATCATATTCGGCACATGTGGACTGCTCCCACTCGTGTTAACAACAATTCAGTTGTAGCTGCTCCTGATTTCGTCCCTTCTCCTCCTTCTTCTTCTTCGTTATCTTCAGCTGATTCTTTTTACAAGGTACTCCTTTTCTTTTGGGATTTTTTTTGTGTTTTTTTGGGTCATTGTTTCGATTATGAGAGGTATTGGATTGTAATTCATCGTACTTCTGTGTTATTTGGATTTGAATGATGGGAAATGGGGCAATCACTGATTTGATTGATAAAAGATGGAGAGGTTATTTGTTTGATATAGGAATTAAAGGAGCTGGCTCAGATTTTCTTTGATTTTTGTTAGCGTGGGAATTCTACAATTCAGTTAGTATTGTGTTCGTTATTGCAATTCTCAGTTGGATTTTGGGAAATATGACAACAAATTAATTTTTGTATTGCTACATGATATTGTTGCTTAAATTCAGTTTGGAGGCAATTTTTTCTTGTATTTGTGAAATTTTTTAGCAGTAGGTTTTAAGTTTAATTTCCACTTTTGTTTTTCTTTCTTATGACTGTTGACGGAACACTCTGCTTTGTTCCTTTTAGCTGTGCGAAGTGTAAATTTGAATGACTTATCTCTCCTCATAATTACATCTTAGCACAATCATATGCATTGAGGCATTTGTATGTAATTTCTTTTACTGATGATGGCCTGGCTTAGATTTATTGATAAGTGCTTAATCAAGTATCTAATGAATGAAAATGAGATAAGAGGACTCATAAGCTGTGATTTTTCATCCATGAAGTTCATAATGGTAATTATCTAGTGGTTTGATGATGGATCTTTATTATGATATTAATGGCCAGTTAATGATATTCCATTCAGCAATCATCTATGCTATCAAAATGCAGGCTACATTTTCTACTTTAGCAGAACATTTGTTGATGTAATTGGTATAAAGATGCATTTGTAATAAGTTACCTAAAGTGCCCTATGTTTTATTTTTTTCCTTTAACAGGATGGACGCAAGGTCAGTGTTGGAGACTCTGCTCTGTTCAAACCACCCCAGGACTCCCCTCCTTTCATTGGAATAATCCAAAGGCTGACTACTGATAAAGAGAACAAGTTAAAGTTAGGTGTGAATTGGCTTTATCGACCTGCTGACATAAAGCTTGGCAAAGGCATCCTACTGGAAGCTGCGCCAAACGAAGTATTCTTTTCCTTTCACAAGGATGAAATTCCTGCTGCATCACTACTCCATCCGTGTAAAGTTGCCTTCCTTCCGAAAGGTGTTGAACTTCCATCAGGGATTTGCTCATTTGTGTGCCGGCGAGTTTATGACATTACAAACAAGTGTTTATGGTGGCTAACTGATCAGGATTATATTAATGTGAGTTGTAGCTGCCCTTCAAGAATTTGCTTTGAATTTACAATTCCATTTGATGGTTAACTCTTCTTTACACAGGAACGACAAGAAGTAGTGGATCAGCTATTATCCAAGACACGTTTAGAAATGCATGCAACAGTTCAACCAGATGGATGTTCTCCGAAGACAATGAATGGTCCAACTTCAACATCACAGGTAAAACCTAGTTCTGATAGTGTACAGAATAATGCTGCCTCCTTTCCTTCACAATCTAAGGGCAAGAAAAGGGAGCGTGGAGATCAGGGGTCTGAGCCCATTAAACGAGAACGTTTTTCTAAAATGGATGATGTGGATTCTGTTCATAGACCAGAAAGCATTTGGAAATCTGAGATTTCTAAATTTACAGAGAAGGGGGGACTTGTGGATTCTGAAGGGGTTGAGAAATTGGTGCATCTCATGCTACCTGAGAGGAACGAGAGGAAAGTAGATTTGGTTGGCCGGTCAATGCTAGCTGGTGTGATAGCAGCCACAGATAAGTTTGATTGCTTAAATCGGTTTGTGCAGCTGAGGGGCTTGCCTGTATTTGATGAATGGCTACAGGAGGTGCATAAAGGGAAGATTGGTGATGGTAGTAGCCCCAAGGATAGTGATAGATCTGTTGAGGATTTTTTATTAGTTTTGCTTCATGCACTGGATAAACTCCCTATAAATCTTCATGCTCTGCAAATGTGTAATATTGGCAAATCTGTGAATCATTTGCGGACACATAAGAATTTGGAAATACAGAAGAAAGCAAGGAGTTTAGTTGACATGTGGAAGAAACGGGTTGAGGCTGAAATGGATGCAAATGCAAAGTTTAGTTCTAACCAAGGTGTCACCTGGTCTACTAGATCGCGCATTCCTGAAGTTTCGCAGGTTGGGAATAGACCATCTGGTGTATCCTCAGAGATTGCAATGAAGAGCTCAGTTGTGCAACTCTCTGCTTCGAAAAGTGGTCCAGTCAAGCTTGTCCAGGGGGAGACTGTGACCAAGTCTGCATCATCTCCAGGCCCCATAAAATCAACAGCATCACCTGGCACAGTTGGTAATAATTTGAAAGATGGACAGCTCAGAAATATTGGTGTCAGTGGCGCCTCAGATCTACCTGCATCTGCAGCAAAGGATGAGAAAAGCAGCAGTTCCAGTCAGTCCCTCAACAATAGTCAATCTTGTTCTAGTGACCATGCCAAAACTTCAGGATTGCCGGGAAAGGAGGATGCAAGGAGCTCTACTGCTGTTTCAATGGCAACAAATAAGATCATTGGTGGTTCTTTGCGGCAACGTAAATCAGTTAATGGGTTTCCAGGCCCAGCTGTATCTGGGGTCCAAAGGGATAGTGGATCGAGCAGAAGTTCTCCCTTGCACAGAAATCCAGGTTCAGAGAAATTACAACAGTCCAGTTTGGCATGCGATCAGGCACTTGATGTTCCAACGGCTGAAGGGTTCAGTCATAAATTCATTGTTAAAATTCCCACCAAAGGTCGCAGTCCTGCACAAAGTTCCAGTGGGGGAACTTTGGAAGACACTTCAGTCATGAATAGCAGAGATTCTTCTCCTGTGCCTTCGGAGAGGCATGACCAGTTTGATCATAATTTGAAGGAAAAAATTAATTCATATCGAGTTAATATTGCATCAGATGTTAAGACCGAGTCGTGGCAAAGCAATGATTTCAAAGAGGTGCTGACTGGGTCAGATGAGGGTGATGGGTCGCCTGCCACTGTTCCTGATGAAGAGCATGGTTGTATGGGTGATGATGCTAGTAAATTAGGTGAAGTCTCAAAAGCTACACCCTCTTCAAATGTGTATGAACATAAATTTGGGAAGCTGCATGATGCATCTTTCAGCTCCATGAATGCTTTGATTGAAAGTTGTGCAAAATACTCTGATGGGAATGCATCTATGTCAGTTGGTGATGATGTTGGTATGAATCTGCTTGCTAGTGTAGCTGCCGGGGAGATGTCCAAGTCTGATATGGTTTCACCAACAGATTCTCCACGGAGAAACATGCCTATCGAGCACCCCTGTGCACCAAGTGGTTCGAGAGCAAAATCATCACCACGTGATGTTCCTGCTCAAAGCCAAGGTAAGCCTGTTGATGATGAAGATGAGAAGCAGGGTATTACTGTTGGTACTTCACTGTCCAAGAACATAGGGGCTAAAACAGTTCTGTTTTCACAAGAAAAACACACAGGGGAGCTCAATGGACCTCCCAATTCTTCCCATGTGGATGGGAAGAAAATTGCTGAACCATGCCTAGAAAGCAATGTGAAATCAGAGGAAATACTATTAGCTGCTGTGTCCTCTGAAAGCATGGCAGTGAAAACATCAAATTGTAGGGGCAAGGAGCTGTGGGAGAAAGAGGGTGGTGGCAGATCAAATTTAGATGGCATATCTGATGAAAAAGAAAAGTTGCATGGTTCTGTCTTAAATGAGATCAACAATACAGGAGTGCAAGATGGGACTGATGCAATTGATGTATCATCAACAAACCATCCTGTAGAGACTGATGGTGAGAACAAGAAAAAAATGAATAAAGAGCTGGATGTTTCTGTTGGGGATGAGCCAAAACCACCTGCTATGTTGCAGTCTGATTTTGCAAAAGGAACCAATGATGAAGTGCGCGAACCTTCTAGTTCTGGCAAGGATGTGGTTTCTGAAAACATGCATGATGTGAAGGCTGGTGAAACAGATGGTAGGAGTCATTCTACTGAGAAAAATAAAATTGAACATGAATGTAATACAGCCTCAGCCACAACTGATTATGAAGGTGAGTGCAAGGTGGAGAGCTTGGGAGGCATTCAGGTCAATGAGCAATGTAGTGCCAGACCAGCTGCTCACAAGGCAGCACCCACACTTGTTCAGGCACCAGAACTAGTAGTGTCAACAAGGTCAAATTTGGCTGGCATTGGAGCTGATGAAACAGAGGAATGTATGTCTGCCCCTGCTGCTGCTTCTTCTTTATCTGCTACAGGGGGATCGGATCTGGAAGCAAAAGTTGAATTTGATCTGAATGAAGGCTTTATTTCTGATGATGGGAAATATGGGGAGTCAGGTGATTTGAGAACACCTGGATGCTCTTCTGCGATTCAGCTAATTAGCCCTTTTCCCTTACCTGTTTCTTCTGTGTCTAGTGGGCTTCCTGCTTCCATTACAGTAGCCGCTGCTGCAAAAGGGTCCTTTGTTCCACCAGAGGATCTACTGAAGAGTAGACGGGAGCTTGGTTGGAAGGGATCGGCAGCCACAAGTGCATTTCGGCCAGCTGAACCTAGAAAAGCTTTGGAGATTCCATTAGTTACAGCTAATATCTCACTACCTGATGCAATGGTTTCCAAGCCTGGTCGCCCCCTGTTAGATATTGACTTGAATGTTCCTGATGAAAGAATCCTCGAGGATTTGGCTTCACGAAGTTCTGCTCAGGAGACAGTTTCTGTTTCTGACCTTGCAAAGAATAATGATTGTGCACGTGATGCACTGATGGGTTCGATACCTGTTCGAAGCTCGGGGGGACTTGATTTTGATTTGAATAGAGCAGATGAAGCTAGTGATATTGGTAATCACTTAACAAGCATTGGCCGGAGGCTGGATGCCCCACTTCATCCCGCCAAATCATCTGGTGGTTTTCTAAATGGAAAGGTTGGTGGTTGCAGAGACTTTGATTTGAATGATGGCCCTCTTGTTGATGAGGTGAGTGCTGAACCATCACCACTTGGCCAGCATACCCGAAACATTGTGCCATCTCAACCACTCATTTCTAACCTTCGGATGAACAGTACGGAAATTGGAAACTTCCCCTCCTGGTTTCCTCAAGGAAATCCTTATCCTGCTGTCACAATCCAATCTATCTTGCATGATAGAGGAGAGCAGCCTTTCCCAGTAGTTGCAACTGGTGGGCCTCAGAGGATGTTGGCTTCCTCTACTGGCAGCAATCCATTTAATACTGATGTCTACAGGGGAGCAGTGTTGTCGTCTTCTCCGGCAGTGCCATTTCCATCTCCTCCTTTCCAGTATCCTGTCTTTCCTTTTGGGACCAACTTTCCTCTTACCTCAGCAACATTTTCTGGTGGTTCAGCATCGTATGTGGATTCACCATCTGGTGGGAGACTTTGCTTTCCGACAGTACCCTCTCAAGTATTAGGTGCAGTCTCGTCTCATTATCCAAGGCCTTCTTATGCTGTTAACTTCCCAGACAGTAACAATAACAATAATGGTGCTGTGGAGAGCAGTAGGAAATGGGGAAGACAGGGTCTAGATCTCAATGCTGGGCCTTTAGGCCCAGACATGGAAAGTAGAGATGAGACCTCAGCTCTTGCATCGAGGCAACTATCTGTTGCCAGTTCACAGGTCCTTACAGAGGAGCAATCGAGGATGTATCAAGTGACCAGCGGAGGTGTTTTGAAGCGGAAGGAGCCAGAGGGTGGATGGGAAGGTTATAAGCAATCCTCATGGCAGTAGATACTAGTGATGAATAATGACAACCCAGTGATCCACCTGTAAGTTTTTGTCATGTTCTCTCTGTGTTTCACCTTGACCTTAATTTGATGAATTATCTATAAGGTAGCTGTGGTATTGCCTTTTCTTTTGTGATCAAGGAGAGGGGGAAACCCTCTTTAACTTGCTTTCTGTTGGGCATGAGTTGCACTGAAGTTCCTGCTCACAGGTCAAGTAATTTTGTTTCTGCTTTCGTTGTGTTTTCAATTACAGTTCTCCTGGATGGATGTTGGCTAACTACAAAAGATCGTCTAACTTGTGATCTCAAGGATGGGTGGTAAGTGAGTTATTTGATGTTCAGTCTCCGACCCCCACCCTGTCGCTTTACCCATTGCGCCTTACAAGAAATCTGTCCGGGGTTGTTGAGCTGTTATTTCCTTGAATTTGAACTGGGTGGCTGCAGTTCACTTTCCTCTTTGTAGATATTTTAACCAATGGAAAGCGTGCATTCTGTGACTGTTGCCCAGACATTCGAAATTGGTGTCCATACTGTTGTCCAGTGCATCGACAATTTATACTGCTGGGTGCAAAACCATCCTTCCTTTTCCAACCATTTTGAGAATGAATGGTGATTGGATTAGTAAACTGCTTTAAGCAGAAGCCCTTTTGTACGTGCTTTGTTGTTAAGGAATCTTTCTTCATTTATCTTTTCATTCTCTCTTTAATCACATACATATAAGCAGAGTGGTCCGTGAATTTTGGTGCTGAAGCCTTTCTTGCACTGGCATGTGGTTTAGTTGACAATGGTTGGATGCTGTATTCCTTTTAATTTATTCTATTTTTTTTAACCTGGTGTAGATTATTTGCTACACGCCAATTTCTACCCAACTTTGCTACCATCTTCGCCAAAGGGTGAATGAACTCTAAATTAATCTAGGTTTGTTCATGACATTCTCCCATTTCTGTCCTCTATTTGACCAACGATATAACACCTGCTATCATCTCTTAAAATTGTCCTTTGAATTGTGCTGTTATTGTTTTGGTGTTGGAACTTGGAATTAGCTTCGAGAATAAGAAATCCGTTCCACAGATAGCTGCTGTTGCAGTTCAAGATTTCTCGGTGTTTTGTATGGTCGGCAGAGGCTTTATAGGATGGTTCGCCATGGAAATTGTAATTGTACTTCTGTGTGGGTTCACTTTTTAGGTTCGAGATTCGAATGAAGACTGCTGAACCACAATAACCAGTGAAATCTGATAAAGAGTTGAATTGCATCCAAAAAATTTTAAAGGTTAAGGTTTTGTCATCTCCAAGGATGAAATTTTATATTACTGGGTGGTTTATGATGCTGTCTTGACTGTGAAATACACTCGCCCAGGTGCTGCAGGTTCACGTGTAAGGAGGTGTTATGTGACAAGCATGGCAATGATGTTATGCATTAAAACCTAAACCATTTCAATTCATACAATCTCATTTTGGTTCTTTTTCTAACTGTTGTTGGGTTGCATGCTGCCTCTTTTCAGTTGGCGTTCTTCATTTTATGTCCATTTTTCTGTATTATGGGCACTCGATTTAATGGCGACGGGTGAGACTGGTTCACACCAAGCTTTGTCTGCCATGATTAAAATCTTGGTGGGGTCTGGAATGCCTAATCTTTTCTGTTTCCTGGGTACATCACCCTCCTTATGACAGGTTGCAACCTCAACATCATCTTTGTTCATGGATCTAAGGACAAAATACCGATGGGCAATAAGCCAGTTAAGGCATTTAAGTATCACCCTGAATACGGTCGTCTTTTAGGTTTTCTTTTGGATTCATAACAACCAGCTTGTAAAAAGTAAAGAGAGAAATCAGCTTGCAGAAGGAAAAACAAATCATGTTTTACTAGTGTTAAACCAAAAGGTCAGGAAATATACCATGAACAATAAAAACTTGAAACAAAGCCAGCTGAGCTCCACTTTATACAATGAATTACAAAGTATAGATTAGTACTGAATGAGCATGTTTTCCACTGAAATTCGAGAGCGCGACCTTTAGCAAGGAGCTATGCCGCATTCAAAATCAAATTCGCAGGACCCAACATCTTGAGGTATATCCGAGCAGTGTGGTGCCACAGTTATGCCAAAGAGTAACCACCTTGGAGATGAGGGGTTCTTCATTCGAGACACAGAAGCCTCCTCCCGCAAAAGACATTTCTGCATTTCAAGGAATAATGCAAAAAGAATGAGAGAAGCTCAGTTTCTGAATAGCACAAGCAAGTAAAACAGATAAGATTTAAATGCAAGCAGCCAGATGAGGCAGGCAAAAGACCTTCAACAGAACATTCAGTGCATGTAAAATACCACCATGAAGGGACCTCTTCTTCAGTAGTTATCTCTGAGGGAGTGCCCATCAAATAACATCATAGATATGACGACAAGTTAATGACAATTGACCGAGACAGTGAAGTCATTCTAATAACTCCATAGCTCTATCATTCTACAATGGGACCTGTATGCATTGTGAGGAGAAACAGCTGGCTATTGCAACAATGGCAAACCGATCACAGAAGACATTTAGCTAGCTGTGAGCAGGGCATAAGGTCATGTCTAATATATGTAACATAACAAGATCTGCTCATTCTCCATGCTCTCTCTATGACAAGAAGTGTACACGTGACAAAAAAAATGCTACTCACAAAAACAATTAGTAACTGTTGCATTGTATTATTTCGGTGAGGGAAGATCGCCTATTTACCTGGTGTCAATATCTTATGGCTTATGCTCCCAGAAATCAACTTATGTTTCTAACACAGAGGCATCAAGGCCAAGTCAAAAAGAAAACTAATAAATGGCACAGTCTCCGTCTCCACAAATTCTATATCAATAAACATATTAGAAATTTAGAACCCTTGTATTCCCAAATGAACCAGTAAATATCCATGAGACTTCCTTCGCGTTGTCCCTTCCATATTACATCTCACCACTATTTTCTATATATATGTCCTTTCAATATATACATATTTCAGTCCACGTATTCACAACCACTACTCAACATCCTTGAGACATTCAGTTTGAACTTAATCTTCCAATTCTATCTTCTCATACATATGTAATTTAGATGGTCGCTTTTACCAACTCAAGGGACCCAGGCCTAGGATATTCCTTAGCATCCAAAAAACCCATGTCTCCGCACTCCTTTTCCACTGATTAAAGAAACACTTAGCCACTACAACTAAGATGCCAACTGCTTAATCTTGTACATGAAAAAGGAATACTATTTACATTTGATAGAAATGACTGCAGGTGCCTGTGAACTATTAGTCTAAAAATTATAAAATGTTTCCATTTAGTTTGACATGATTACACAAGTGGTGGCAGTAGCTCTGAAAAAAGGGATAGGGAAACAAAAAAAAAAAATCAGAGAAGCCTATGAAAACATTTATAAAGGAAACCCAAGCATAAGTGACACCAAATAATTTGCAAGATCCATATGTCAAGAGGATATGAGATCAGAAAACTTTGCATGTCTTTCTAAAAAAAAACTCTTAAAAGTGCAGAAAATGATGGTACTGACAACAGGCACCCTCGGCGCGGCTTTTTCTTCCTCTCTTTTTGTTTCTGTGCTGGTTTGATAACTACTTTTATTGCAGCATCAAAAACTGCTTTGACATTCTGCAATAGCATGAAAAAAGTCATTTACAACATGATAATAGAAGTGATCTAATGCCTGCAAGGAACAATTAGAAAAGGTCGTCCTAAATGCAATAGATGCAGGGCAAGATTCTTATATGATAATAGTAAACTTAGCCTGCAATATATTACTTTAGGACTGTCACACAGTCAGGATGTATGCCAAATAGCACAGAGCCCATTGATAAGATTTTCATAAGAGGAAAATCAGTTTTGCCAAGCATTTGGAAACCTGAAATTTGCACTCAGATTAATTCAGGAGAATACCACTGCATACAGTTGCAGAGGTAAGACTTTTGGCAGTTTTTTTACCTCCTTTTCTCTAGAAGATTTAACTTTCTATGATCAATTCATCCAATAAACATTAGCTGGGTGGTCAATTTCATGGATAGCATACACAGGTACTCAATACAACTCAACATATTGCCAAACTATTACATACCTGCTGAGTTTTTGAACTACACTCGATGTAATATGCTGCACCAATCTGTTTTCGGAGTTCCTCTCCCTATTCATAGAATAACCAATATCATTAAAAAAAGTTGATCACATGAAGACCAAGAAAAAATATAAACAACCATTGAATAGAAACTGCACCTGTGCCATGGTCACAGGCACCAATCCAGGGTGATCAGCCAAATAATGCTTATCCTCACGAAGATCTACATGTCCATTTTAAACCATTCATTAGATTCACATCTAAGGTGCTTCACAAAGCTAATCACCGCAATATAAATGTTAAATGTCAATAAAGCTCATGTAATTGGTCAACAGTTCCCAGCAGAAGGATTCATGAAACATAAGAGCACAAAATTATCTGTGAAACATCATGGATTATGAAAAGCAGTATGGATGGCTAGGCTCATGCCAATCAGTTTGCACATAATCTAGAACTCTCAAAGACATGAAAGGCAATACAATTTCATTTTACATCAAAGAGAACAGAGTTCTTATTTGGTCAGGGAACTTGGACTGATATCCTTCCTGACAAAAAGCAAGAATTATGCTATTCATAAGTGAGATTAATAAAATAATGAGTGCAATGAAGTATGACATAATCATACAAGTGAGTTGTAAAAAGTAGTATGAAATTGTAAGTAACTTTTTTTAAAAAAAAAATAGATAATGTTTATCATATGACAATCATTCACATTAAGCCAGTGAAAAGACAAAAGGAACAATGGAGAGGGAAGGAATCACAAAGAACAAAAAAGAAAAAGCTATGCCCTTGACTTGACAGCAGTTATGTTGTCCCACAAAATTAAGTTCCAGTTAGGTTTATTATACAAAATGTCAAAAGGAGGGAAAAAATTTCTCAATTCTGTACAGAATACAATGATACAGAAATAATCTATAAATCCTTCCTTAATCCTGCAGGAGACTTTAAGTTGGTAACAACCAAACTCATTTTTTAAGCGCCCTAAAGGCATGCACATGATCCTTATTTGCGATAATGACCAATATTTTTTCTTAACCCCAAAAGGAGACTTTAAGTTGGTTACAACCAAACTCATTTTCCAAGTGCCCTAAAGGCATGCACATGGTCCTTATTTGCAAGAATGACCAATAATTTTTCCTTTTCTCGTTCTTTTTTTCTTTCAGAAAAGCAAAGATTGCCATTAGTTTGACAAAAAAGCACGGGCACACACGCCCATAAGGTCTTTATTTGCAAGAGTGATCATTTTTTTTTCTTATTCATTTTTTTCAGAAAGTAATGACCACCATCAGTTTGGAAGGATAAAAGAAAAGAAGTCATTATTTGCAAGAGCTAACAATATTCTTGTTTCTTTTCTTATTCATTTTTTTACAGGCAATCAACGATCATCACTAGTTTGCAAAAAAGGAAAAAAGAAAAAAAAAGAACACTAACTTCGACACTTTTGCAATCCAATAAGGTGGTTGAACAACTCTCCCTCTCAAGAGATTAAATGTTATGGAATAGCATGAAGAATGGATACACTATAGAATGTAAATTGCAATGTATCCGCAAGCAAGTTGATAGAACAATATTAACAAAGAATGGATTAATTTCCTTACTTTTAAATTTCATCAAGTATTCCAACCTTGAGAGAACTTACCTGAACAATTTTCTGATCACACAACAGACCCTCAATCATCAAACCCATCTCAATCAAGCATCTAATGCTACTAACCAGGGAAGGGAAAATTCACTTGGTTATGTGGGAAGAATTGTGTAAACAAAGAGGACTGAGTTTAAGAAGAGAAAGGATTGAACATGACAGAAATATCTCAGTTGGGATTCGGGTTTTTCAAAGATTTCCTATTACAAAATCCATATATTAATAGCAAAAATAACCTTTATATGCCTTGGTCATCACTTTTCAATTTCTTTCCAAAACTTCACCTTTGTTTTTTTTAGATTACCAATGGATGAAAACCAAACTTGAGACCTCACTCCTCTAGCTTTGCATGAGTACCATTAAACTACGAATCCATTGGTCTATATATAATTCCTTTCCTAAAATTTATCTCCTACTTGCTCAAAAACCTGAAAGTTTAAATCTGCAAAATTGGACAACGCTTTCCATTGGAAAGGTGATGTTGACACACACACATAGAAAGTCTGCCCAAATTTGTGACTGATATAGATTCATCCATTGAATTTCAAGCTTGAATGATGAAAAGGCTTCAGAAAATATATCAAATAAAACTGAAAAGTACAAGAGGAAACTCATTATTTACTTTCAACATCTTAATGAACCAAAATGCATCAATGGCCTCATTGCCAAGTAGTTTTGACTTGGAATATGAACAAGTCCTTATTTTAGCCTGCTTATATCTCAAAATTGCCTTCGGTGAGCTCACCAAATTCTGAATAAGAAGATATACCATTCACCTATTAAGCAATATGCAATAAACAACTGTGATGCAAATATTAACCAGTATAACCTAGACATAACAGCATTGACAAGATCAATACCAAGAAAAGAACAATAACCAGCATTGAATTGGATGAAAAAATGATGATGGATGCTAGCAGACTTACCCAATTTGGTACCAACCAGTACTACTGGAACTCCAGGGGCATAGTGCTGAAGCTCTGGAATCCACTGGATAAACAATCTCATATTTGAAACTGATATAAACGAGTATAAAAGAAAAAAGAAACCAGAAAGTTAAGAAGATAACAATTTGGAAAAAAGGCTGCACCTTTTTAAGTACATTTTCATAGCTAGCCCGACTAACTAGTGAGAAAGCTAAGACAAAGACATCTGCACCTCTGTAGCTCAAGGGCCTTAATCTATTGTAATCCTCTTGCCCTATGGAAGTCAATGAAACAAATGAATCATAAAAGTTGCCTAATTTGGCAAAACTGTTTCCAGAAAAAAAGAAGGCACAATTATGGAAAAAAAGATTAAAAAGAAAACATGCAGCGAACCAAATAATCATACCAGCTGTGTCCCAGAGGCCTAAGTTTACAGTGGTTCCTTCAACTGCCACATTTGCACTGAAATTATCGAACACTGTAGGTATATAATCCTAAAAAAAATCATCAATAACATTTACTGTTCATTTGCATGAATGAATAAAATCAACCGCAAAAGGCAAGAAACTTTCAAATGAGGACAAAATAAATGAAGCCTAAAACGGGACAATAGCACTTATTAAGCAAGAAACTTGATTTTTTATGTTTATTTGAATGAAAGAACAAAACCAACAGCAGAAAGCAAGAAACTTTCAAATGGAGATAAAATATTAAGCCTAAAAAACTAAAATCTGCTAAACACAAGATCACTATCTTAAAACAGAAACTAAAAAGGACAAACTTTATCCTTGTAGCAAAACCCAGAAGCTAAAGGATTTGAGAGATACTGAGACTAAATTAAAAATAGAGCTAAAAACAAAAAATAAAAAACAAAAGCAGCAAAACCCAGATGCAAAAACACATTAAATCACCAAAAAAAACCATAAATTATAAAGCACAGCTGAGGTGAGATAGTTAGATGGGTCATTTAATTGACCAAAGAACATACAGTAGGGAACTTGTTACTTGTGTAACATATAAGCATACAGGTCTTGCCTACAGCCCCATCTCCGACAGTAACACACTTGATAAACCTTGAAGCGCTTGAAGCCATTGATGCAAACAAACAAAGCTTTTCTCTCCCAGAAAAAGAACAAAAATATTAGCAGTTGAAGTAAAGAGGAGTGAAAGACTGAAAGTTAATAAAAAACAAAAAACAAAAGACCAAAAAAAAACAAAAGACAAAAGACAAAGGGAGAGAGGAGAAGACGGTGGTTTGTTGTAGGTGGAAAAATTTATTAGTATTGCTATTATGGCTTATTTTGATTCAAAGTTAAGGAGAGTGGTGGAGGTGGATCACATCACATGATTCTCACTCATTCACTTATCACTGTTGAAATTTTCCCTTTGCTTTTTATTTTTAAGGGTTTTTTTTTTATTTGCTTCTGTTTTCGTAGTTTGTTCGTTTTGCTTTGACAAATGGCAGATTTGGTTTTTCTCTCTGATATTTAATTTGGATTTTCTCTTCTTTTTTTCCTAATGTTTTGGCTAATTTTTTTATTTAAAATAGAATGCTCATGTAATTTATTTATTATTTTTGTTTTGAAAGTAAGACTGCTGCGAGCATAGTTATTACACATGGAAAGCGGCAAGTAGTACCCGGGTACAAGTTGATGTAAAAAAATAAAAAAAATATTTAAAATTTTAATAATACATATAAAATTATTAAGAAACAATATTCATGTTGATTTAGATTATATAATTATCTCATAGAAAAATTAAAAAACACTTCATATAGAAATAGATTATATATAGTTATCCCACATATAAAAGTTAAAAAAAAATTCATATAGATGTATGTTAATGTGGATGTAGACTGTATATAAATATTCCATATCAAAAAGTCAATAAATATTTCATGTAGATGTAGGTTATAAAAAGAATATATAGAGCTAAGTATTCATAAATTAATTTTACAATTTTTAGGTTCATTTAAGAAAATGTAAAGAAAAAAAGTTGGGTCTCACTTGAATTATGCCGGGTCAATCAGGTTATGTGTTGACCTGGTAGATCGTGGGGGTTTGACCAGGTCAATTGCAACCCCGAGTTTTGTCTATTTGAAACCCGATCAAGACCCTAGATCACCTAGATCTTATATCAACTTACTAGGACATATCGAGTTTCATAGCTATAACAACAAGATTAACAAGAGTTTTTATTTTGTAGTTCCGGGACTTGATTCAATTTTTAAACAAAAGAAATGAAAAATTAGCTAGAGTGGGAGTGAAGGTTGAAAATGAAATTATCTTTAGGCTTTGCCAATTAGCAGAAAAAGAAAAATGAGGAGGGGATAAAAAAAACTAAACATTTATCTTTAATTAGATTATTTTGTTGGTTAGAAGGAAACAAAGGCAACAATTTAGAAGAGTTGAAAAAAATGTGATGCTTGAGAATTTCTAGAGAAATCATTTTTCTTAGTTATTATTATTTTCTATTTAGTTTAGGAAAATATTTTTTATGGTGATTTTTTTTATTTAGTTTAGGAAATTAAATATTGGTAATTTTATTTGTTCTAGTTTTTTTAGTATTTTTATTATTTTTTCTTTATTTTTAAGTTTTCTAGTTTGTATAGGTTTGTTTTTGAACTTATTTAAAACGTGAACTTCTTAAAAAGGCCAACCATGATAGATTTTTTTCTTTAGCAATAAAACAACAAATTAGGGTTCTTATGTTATACCCTCCTTCCACTATTAATTTGTTTTCTCATGTTATTACAAATTAGTATCAAAGCCCAACAATCTCAGGTTATTGTTTGTTGTGTGCATCAATTCTAAGTTATTTTTACTTTATTATGTGTTCTAAAACAACTATAGTAGAAAGAGAACGCGAAAAAAGATGTGGTTAGATAAGAGGGGATGGGGAGGTTCCCTCTTGGAAGATAAATGGTTAATAATATGTTTGGAGAAAAATCTCTTTTCTCATCCTTATGTTAAATATGTTTCTAATCGCTTTCTTAATGGAGATCCACCATCTATTCATTCTCTCATGGAGGCTCTCACTAAAATACAGAAAAAAAAAATTTAGATTTTAGATTTTGATGTCATATGAAGCACGTGACTCGTCTTGCATAGGAATTGAAAGGAAATTTTCCTCCAATTTCCTCTTCTAATAAGGAGCACATGAGAAGCACGCAGATGATTAATAATTTTATTAATTATATTTATCGGAGTAGTTCACTTGAAAAACAAAAATTCTTCAATAGTATAATTGATATGAAAAATAATTTAAGAATATAATTGAGACTACCCAAAAGTTGGATGGTAAATTGGGATTTGCCCCTAATTTTATTTGTTTCAGATGAGATTGTAAAATTGGATTAGAAATCAACTAGTGATTTGTTATAATATAAACTATATTGAATGATCCATTAGAAGTTTTGCATAGGCCAATTATAAGATCAAGAGCAAAAAAACTAAAATATACATTCAATAGGCTTATTCAGAGTATTTAAATCAAGATGAATTTCAAGAAGGTTACATTTTTAACAAGTGATGATCAAACTTTAGTCAATTTAATCTATGTATAAGAGGAGCGTGATCCATCTACTTCATTGACTAATTAATTTCGACAGCTACATGCTTATTTTTTTCTTCTAATACACAGTTTTAGTCCAACAAACATAATTTTCAATCCAACTATTGATTTAGGATCATATTATACCAAAAGCTTTCAATAGTCTTGTTTTATATACGATTAAAATTTCAGGTCAACCGAACATCAAGAAAGCCTTGCGATAAGGTTCAGAATCTATTATGCGGGAATAGTATTAGTTTCCTAGTTGATTTAAGATTATTTTTTCTATTTCATTTAGAACTCTTTTATTATTTTTTTAATATTATTTAGGATTTTTTTACCTGTTATAAATAAAGTTATTTAGCTTGTAATTAAGGGGTTTTTTTTTATTATAGATTTTGATTTCAAAATAATCTATTTCTTGTTAGAGGAAATTCTTTTAATTCGATTCTTCATTGAACTACTCTGACTTATCAAATAATTAACCAAGTTTCGTGGCATTTTTTATACTTCTTATTCGCATCTCTTCATGTCTGTTGAGTGAGGGTTCGGTTTCTATAAATATTTTATAATAAGAAATTAAAAACATAGATAATTTATTCTCATTAAATATTATTGAACAAATAATGTTAAATTTTTTTTCATATTAGGGTAATACATAATTATTCATAAAATAATCGATAATATCATAATAAAAAAGTCTCATCTTCTTTAAAAAAAATTGCATAGTTGGATAATCACTTAAATATTATTTTAAAAAAATTATTTAAAGAGATTTTTTTGAAAAAAATAATAATAAAAAATATATATTTTAAAAAAGGCCACTCGCATCTGCCCCAAATAAAACAGGTCATACGTGTATATGCTTGGAAGGATGGGCCAATGCTTCTACCCAAATACAAGAAACATAGACGCTTGTGGAAGGGCAGGTTCTTGTGCCTAGATTTTTTTCTTTTATTAAAAACGGATGAAACGTCATTTAATCTATGCATCACTGACTTGTTAATATTATGACAACTAAAAATAATTGGCAAGTTGAGATCTAAGTTTTTAAAATTCAAAAGTCTATTTTCTAACATTTTTTTTTTATCTTGAAAACCTCAAGAAATATACTAAGAATCTCATTAAATGTATTTTTAACTTCAAAATATCCTTTAATGGTCTTGATCTATTGTTTTTGGCAGGATGAAATTCATAAATGCTTTAATGGCACATGTATTGACAAGATGTTTCTATTAATATCAAGAAGAATGATCAAATTAAAAACCAAATAAAATAAATGGGTTGTTATTAATATGTTTCATAATTATTTTAACAAAAAGATATTTTTAATTAGAAACATAAAAAACATATAATAATTTCAAAAGCAAGTTTTAATAAAAATATTAAAATGATTGAAGGAAAATAATTAGTTAATGTGATAAAATTATGCAAAAAGAAATCTATTAAAAGACAATAGAAAGGAAATTTTACTTTTATAGAATATTGATGAACATATTTTTATTTTTTTTTCATATTAGGTATATAATAATTAAAAAAATATTAATATTACTATAAAAACCTATAATATGATTTATAAATATATAAAAATCAATACTACTTTAAATATGATATTAATTATTTTATATATAATGCATTTGAATAAAAACTTAAGGAAAAAAAACTAATGGGACATAGGAAAAGGCCCGAAATCTAGGCCTAGAAGGTTGGGTCTGTGTGTTTGACCTAGACAAGGAAAGCTAGGCACGCATGGGCCTAAAATGCTAGGTACACACGTTGAAAAAATAAAATCCTAGTTTTTGAATTTTAAAAATCTATTTTCAACTATTTTTCATCTAAAAACATCAAAGAAATACTAGAAGTACCCAAATAAACACAATTCCAATCTTAAAACACCCTTAGATCTATATTAAAAAAAAAACTAAAATTAAACAAAACAAAACAAAATATAATTTCTTAATTCTCAATCTACTTTTTCTATCAACATTAATTGTAAAAAACACCTGAATGAACCCTTCTTGTTAAGAGGAACCCATTGACACTAATATGAGCTTTTTTAGTGACTGAAAGTGGTTGATGACCGCTTTATCTTTTCTCTTGTATTTTTCAGCAACTCTTTTTTTTTTTAAATTTCAAAAACTAAAATATAAAATAAATAATATTAAGAATCGAAACGTGAAACTCTTAAAAGATTAGAAATAAAATAATTAAAAATTTTAGAGATCAGAATGTAGTCTTTCATATAAAAAAGAAAAGGCTATTTTTTTTGTTTCTGTACAAAATTTAATCCTTATTATTTTAATTTTTTAATTAATAAAATTCAACTCTTTTTTACACAATCAAGCATCAAATTAGTTCTTGGTGTATTTTTTATTCAGGCATATTGTTGCAGTCGCGCCTGGTGTATTTTTTCACCTTCAGCATTATTCCTTGGAAATAAGATAGCCCAATAATATTTTCATAGTTTCGATGATTTGAATTGAAAAGTTAAGATACAATATAATATGAAATAATATATTTATGATATATTATATTAGACATGATTTGGTCTCTTAGACCTTCAAGAGAAATAAGCGATGATTATTATACATAATCTATTATAACTTGCATCTTATAAAGATAACTAGATTGCAAATTATCTAAATTGAACAGTAGGATCTGTACAGGAATAAGTAAAAATGAAGCAAGATGGGTGCAAAAAATATTATTTCTAGTAACAGGAAATTCAAGCACTGTTTTACAAAGCAAATCATAGTATACTGCATAGCTAATACGCTTGGTTTCTAAGAATGACACTAGATTATTTTCTTGTGTTTGTGTTGCGGTTTAAATTAATTTTTTTAAAATAAAACATTTAATGTCGTTGGTGTATTTTTTAATAAAAAAAAGTTTAATTACTAACTCAAAATATAATGTATATTGAATGATATTTGTTTTAAATATTGATATAATGATATATTGAATGATATTTTTTTTAAATATTGAGACGATGATATATTTGATTGACCCAATTTAACTTATCAAATATGCAACCTGGATTATGAGATCATGATAACTCTATAGAAAGTGAATCAAAATAAATTATGAAGGATAATTCATAATCAACTAAATGTTGAAGGACGAACTTGAAAAAAAATAATTTTAAAAAATGACAGAAAACTACCCAAGTCAATCTAGCTTAACCTATCAAACTCACGAAACAAGTAATGAGATCAGATAACTTGATAAAAAGCAAATAAAAAAATTATGAAGCTCCATTTCTAATAGATCAAATATTAAAGGTTGAAATTGAGAAAAAAAATCTATAAAACTGTGATAACTTCATAGAAATAAAATTAGAAAAAATATATATTATAAAGCTCAATTCCCAAACAACCTAATATTAAATGATAAAATTAAAAAAAAAATAACTAAATAAAAAAGAAGCTCGAGTTGCTGGATGGTTATATTGAAAAGGAAATATTCAATTAAAAAAGAACAAAAAAAATATATGAATTGAGTCAACCCGTAACCCAAGTAATGATATTAGGATAAAGTATAGAAAGAGAATAAAAAACAATTACAAAACCTAATTTTCAACCAATTTAATGTTGAGAGATGAAATTGAAAAAAAAAATCAATTAAAAAAAGATATAAAAAAAAACAACCAAAGTCAACTCGGGCTAACTTGTTAAACCCGCAACCTAGGTCATGAGACTGGGATATATTGATAAAAAGTAAATAAAAAAAATTATAAAGCTCCATTTCCAACAGATTCAATGTTGAAGGTTGAAAGATTAAATAAAAAAAAATCAATTAAAGAAGAGACTTGAAGAAAAAGATCCAAGTCAACTCAGGTTAATCTGTTAAACTTGTCATCTTGGTCATAATATCAAGATGAATTTATAGAAAACAAATTAAAAAAACATAAAGCTCTATTTTCAATAAATCTAATGTTAAATGTTGAAATTAAAAAAGAAAAAAAAAAGAAAGTCCACGAGACCAGTATTTAACTAAACAAAAAGAAAATAAAACAAAATTTCCAAAATAATCTAATATTCAAGAATAAAATTAAATAAAATAAGAAGAAGATTAGGTTAGTGAAATTGAATTAAAAAAAAACCTTAATAAAAAATAAAATATTTCAGTTAATAATATTTTGTAATATAGCTACAACAATTTAGTCACAAATGTCTTGTCAACAATTAATAATTACCCTTTTTCTATATTTTTTTTGTGTTGCCTTTTCATTGAATGAGACCACTCTATTGCAAGAAGGCATTCTTGACCATTGTTCATAGACCTTGAAAACACTACACATGGAGTAATATCATTTCCAAGAATACGTCTATGTTTATTCTTTCTTTTTCTTCTTCCTCTTTTTTTTTTCCAGGTAAACTACAAAGAGATTCAACTTTGTTTTTTCTATTTAAGTGTACCAACTTTATTTTTGTTATTTTAGTGTGTGAATTTTTAATGTTTTTTTTATTAATTTAGATATTCGGACTAGTTTGTGTGCATCTTAACTAATCTCACGGGTCTTGAAATTAACGATCATGTAAGCCTCCAGTAGCCATGAGAGGACTCGAATTCGTGACCATTGAAAAACAAATCTAAAACTTAACCAGTTAAACTTTTTCTTAGAGTTTATATAATCAAGTGTTATTGTCATGTATTACCAAACTGATTAAACCGTTAAATTGACACATCAATATGTTGACATGTATGCCAAGTATGGATGAACATTATATTTTATTTCTAATCAAGTATCTATACTTTAGTTATTTATTATCGAAGTATCTTTATTTTCATGATTTTCCCTATCAAAGGCTTCTAATTAAAAAAAAAATATCTACTTTGGAATCTTATGATTATGTTTGTCATAGTTGAACAAATTAAATAAAATTATAAATTAAAATGATATAATAATAACAAAAACATATAAAAGCAAATAAATGATAGTTTAAGGAATTGAAAAGTCATATAAAACATCCGCTAAAAAACGAATAATATTAGGTTAGCAACAATCATAAAACAGTGCAAAAATGTGCTTGAAAATAAGAAGGAACAATCCAACAATAAATTAGGAAAATCTTTTGAAAACAAGAAGGAGCAATCCATCAACAAATTAAAAAATCTTTTGAAAAGTTTTGTAAAAAATAATCAAGATTAAGTTAACAATGATCATAAAAACAGTTCGGAACTTGCTCGAAAACAAGGATGAACGATAATCAATTAATTAAAACTTTTTTAAAAAGACCAGGTTACCAACAATAATAAAAACAATTTAGATAAAATCAGAGAAATTATATAATGATTTTTTTTTAAATTACTGAAATAAAAGGGTAAAAACTAATTTATAACTACATATGATTACGTTGTGAAACAAAGTAATGAGGAACAATCATAAAGCTTTCTTTTAATATTATTAACGTGAGTGTTCGGATCAATTTGCACGCACCTCGACTAATCCTACGGGCCCTGAAGTTAACGACCATACAAGCCTTCAGTGACCATCATATTAGTTACCACATGGCTCGAATATAAAATCACAGGAGAAGTAAACTCTTTAATTTCAAGCTCTTATCACCGAGCACCTACTAAATAGTTACATAAGGTTTTACTTCTTCGCATAACGGCAAATGATGAACAATCCATTTACTTTTAATGCAAATCGCCCAAATGTTTTGTGTTTTCCTCTCGGCTATTAATTAAACAGAAAACTCTTGAAATTAATATCTCATATTAAAAATTATCATTAATAATATAATAAATTACTATTTAGGATTTGTTTAGTATTATTGTGACATGTTGCGATGTGATATTTTTTTTTAGTTTAACGTGGGTGTCCGGGTCAGCTTGCGCGCACCTCAACTAATCCCACAAGCCCTGAAGTTAACGATCATGTAAGCCTCTAGTGGCCATCATATGAGCAATCGCAAGACTCGAACCTGAAACCATAGAGGGAGCAAACCTCTTAGTCCCAAGCTTTTACTACTGGGCCACCACTTAGATGATTGCGATGTGGTATTTGATAGTGTGTGTGGTCACTGTGTTGTGTTTATAAATGTTTGATGACAAAAATAAAATAAAATAAAATATATTTTTGTTTGATTGTGACTGTGTTTTCTCATATTATCATGATATATTATTTTCTGAATTACTTTTTCCCTATAATATCATAACAAGATTTTGTTTTTTTTTTCCCTTTTATTTTTTCAATTTTCTATGTTGATTTTTTTATATTAAAATCAAGAAAGTACATTTTTTTCATTATAATATTATGTTCTATTATGAGAAATTCCCCCCTTTCCCTCTTTTTTTTTTCATAAATTTTCTATCTTGATTTTTCATAATCTTTTGTGTTTAATCAATATTTGTTTTCTGTTCACTTATGATGCAATTTTGCTTAGGCCACGAGTTATAAATCAATTGTTTCTTAAAAAATAAAAACCTTAAAAAAATCTAAATTGATTTCAAAATCTTTTTTCCTCCTTCGAAGCTTAAATTATACTTGTACTAGTTGACAATGGCCATCTCAAATGAAGTGGGATATATTTAAAAGTGTGATAGCGATGGTTTTTCAAAATAATTTTTTGCTTGAAAATACATCAAAATAATATATTTTTTATTTTTAAAAAATTATTTTTGACATCAGAACATTAAAATGATCTATAAACACTAAAAACATATTAATTTAAAATAAAAAACAAAATAAAAATTTTTTAAATTTTTTAAAAACACTTTTAAAATACAAAACCAAACCAATCAGTCCTTGAAATTCAGTATTCAGTATATATGTGCCTGCGCTATGCAGCGGGGCACTGAATCGTTCATTAACTTTGATCGCTTGAAACCGGAAGGCAACTGAAAGAAAGTTCATCGACAATGGCTTGGAACGAAAGAAAAGAAGTCAATTAAGAATGCGTTGATATGACAAACATTGCAAGAAAAAGGCCGAAACGAGCAGTAAATGCATAGAACATACATTGGTGATAGGAAGATCACAGTTCTATAAGCAGCAGTAGTAGATGTTAAACAACATAGCATTTCCTTAGCGTGCCTCGCAAGTCTTGCTTGTGAAAGGAAGAAAAGGAACAGACGATGAAGTTGTCGTGGTGCACATCCTTCTTCTAAATCTGCAGAAGAGGCCTTGGCAAAGGATCTTGGAGAAGAGCAAGAAAGGGCTAATAAACCTCCACGAAGATGTATCAATTTGTAGAGCTATGACCGCTTGTTGACTGTTCCTATAACCAAATACCAAATTAAGAGTTTGGAAAGAAAATAACTGGAGGAAACAAAGCAAGCAACATCATGATAACCTGGAAAAGAAAAGCAAAAAAAAAAAAAAAAAACAAATGAATATGAAAACAATATATCCTCGTGTAGATAATGCTGACAACATTCATAAACAGAAGTCCTAACTCAACCATGGTTGTTGCAGCAGTGAAAAGAAACTGGCAGGAGTAATGATAGCATGCAGACTTGAAATCAAAATGAATGAAACAACAACGAAAATGCATCATATAAGAAAGCAACCAACATGGTGTGAGAGTGTAGGCAACTGACTAAGCATGTTTTTACACAACATATTTTTATCACCAATTTCTTTTTTTAAAAAGCAAACAAAGTAATATGGGACAACCATGCTTGTTTCTCGAACTAACTTAAATGCAGGGTAAAACAATGGTCACAACTAATTTTATTCTCATGAAAAAGAGTTAACAAAAATTATTTTCTCAAACGAAAATATGAAAGTGGCCTTGTGGAATTTTTTGGCCTTGTGGAATGTCAATAAGGATGTTAGCACTAAACATGCAATCACATTATAGAAAAAAAATGATCAGGTTTATTAGGTGCAAATGGCAAGATTTGAATGAAAATGCAAAATTGTTCTAAACAGGACTATCACATTTTTACAGTAGCTAAGCCCTACTTAAGCATGAGAAGGAGCCAGAAAACAACAGCAAATCACGGTTTATAAAGTGCAGATGGAGTCTTAAAAAGTTAAATAACATGTGTGCTGGAAGGTGGGAATGCCCATTGGCACTTTGCAGCAGGCGTTGCCTCTTCTAGTCTCCTCTTCTAGTCTTGATGGCGAAATATGCCCTTCTGTTAGATCCTCCTCGGATGGGAGGAGCGCCTGGCCTTCCCTGACGCTACTACATGGAGAAAAAATGTAGTTAGGCAACATCTTATGACTTAAGAATGGAAATAGAAAATGTTAAAGAATAACATGGCTGATGTGTTTGATTCCTGGGTAGAGGAGTAAGATGGTGACAACTGACATGAGTTTTACATTATGCAGCTAAGCAATTGTTTATGTAAGAGCGATAACAACAAGCAATGGTTTAAAAATAAGAGACAAAAAATGTTCCAATTAGCATATGAAACATTGAGCTCGCTTGATTTCGAGCCGATAAAAAAGAGCTCGCGAGAAAGCTTGTCAGTGGAACATCTTTTTTTTTTTTTTTTTAACACAAACAAAAAAGACTTAAAATGATTCCTTATAAAATTATCTAATGTTTTATGATAATTCATCATAAAATAACAGTCAACCTTCTCACCTCTTATGTTGAATCCATGTCAAATCTATAGACACATGAGAAATCTAAGGGTCAATGCGAAATGGTGAAAATGCTTAATCAACAGACCCAATCTCTCACCCATTCTAATTCCTTTTTTTTTTCCTGTAATTTATCCTCAGTGAAGAGAGTCAACAACCATTTTTTCTCTCTTCCCCCAAAACATAAAGCAACCACGTGTGTGCAACAAAGGTTGAATCCTACATTTTTGGTTGCAGAGATAATAAAGATGAAATAAGCATATTGTATACAAACAGAAAGGAAAATGTACAGATATACATACATATATACATAAGACATCATCCGTTGGAGTTGTTTCAAATTATTAAATCATAGAAGAAATCGTGGTCAACTCCAAAGCCATAAAGCTTCAATCCTAGTATAGCACTAGAGCATAAAATCTGAATTTTTTGTCTAACAACATGGCACATTGTTAGCCAAAATATAAGCAAATTATTAGATGGTTGGCGTTGACCTTACTAAATAAGAATGAATAACTGTGAGATATAAGATGTTTTTTTTTTTATGAAAGTTAGCATGGAGGGCTTGTTGCAAAGTACATAAAGAAAAGGAAAAAAACTAACATGGTCATGACATGAGAGCAATTTTTGGTTTAGACATCAAAGCTCTTATCTGTGTTCTGCATTTTTCCTTCTGGTTTACCAAATGGCAAAACCAAGTCCTCATGATATCATCATAAAAGAAAGAGACTTTCAGGATCAATTACCTACCAATATCAATGCAAGAAATTCAAATCACAAATGAACCAAAACCCATCAAATTTTAACCATAAAGTTTGTAAATTAATCAAAATTTAAAGCATACCATAAACCCTTTTAGAGATCTCTAAAAGCCCATCAGGTGGTTTTCTATAGAAAAACTTTCTAAACAAAGCCATTTTTTTTTAATTCTTTTCCCTCTAAAGTTCTAACAGAATCAATCACCTACATAATTGAACCCATATTACTAAGAAAAAAACATTCCTCAAATAAGCTCAAGAAACCAAAATAAATGTTTGCATAAAACAATAGTTTCTGTTGAGGACCTAGAGAAAACATTAATTTTGCTAGGTTTATAAGAAACCCCTTATGTGGGTTGCTGTTATTTTTGTCTTCCAATTCACACTTCGTCTCTCTCTACCTTTGTGCCTGAGAAAGATTGAGACTTTGCTTTCATTCAACAAGCTTTGATAGTTAGAGAGAATATTCTTTCTTTTTTCTAAAAACAAATAAGAAAGAGTCAGAGATTTAGCAATGGTGGAGGTTGTCGATGTTGACAATGATATTGCTAAGGAATAAAGCATGGTCAATACATGAGAGAAATATTTGGTTTAGACATCAAACTCTTTCTATAGCTTTTCTAGAATCTCCTTATCTCCAGCAAATTTGGTATGGATACCAACCATTTGTGTAAAAAACACAACACAACTACAACAACATTTACCAAACATCTAAATAGTTTCACAAAATCTAACTGATATGTACAGGAAAAGAACCATGAGAATACCTGAAACTATCACAAACATTAGTATGGAAGTCACAACTTTAGCCCCTAGTACATAATGTCTTGTATATTACCCCAAAATCCAAAACAGAAGGCCTTCAAATAATAAAAATGTCAAGGAAACTTCATTTAACCCTTAAAGATATAAGCAAAAGAAGTAAATTCAAATGGCAAGCAATTAACCATCTAATAATCATAGGAGATATAATAGTGAAGGCACCAGGTTTTATCATCTCCCTCAAAGATACATATGTGATGACAGCAACATAGCGACCACAATCTAGTTTCTCCTTGTAGTCTTGTAAATTTACCATAATTTGGTCTCTCCTTGTAGCCCAAAAAAGATCTAATAATGTCTTCTTGTAAACAAAGCAACAATCCCCTTGTCAAATACAGTTCAAGAAAGTAAAGGAACCAATTAAACCCAAATAACCATTAAAAAACACATAAGCCATGTCAACCAACAATCAATGAAGTTAAAAAGGCTAAAAACCTAAAAAAACGATTTTTTTAATAAAAAAAACCTCTAGAAATTTACCTTGGAGCTACTTGACCTGAACTGGAGTATATTGGGTTGACTCCTAAAGTAATTAGAGATGAACATGGTTTGAAGCTCGGTGCTGAAAAAAAATGCAATCTCAAAGAAATCATATGAAAGAAGTAAGGAATGGAAAGCTAGGTTAACACCTATAAATTGCTCCAAATCCAGAATAGAACACCCAAGCAAACACACCTCGAACAATGAACATTCTCAAAAGAGCCAGAAGGGTATGATAGTTGTTTTGTGGCAATGACAGAAGTCATGGCACTGATTCCTCGTTATAAAGCAAATTGAATCTAATTTTTATGGCCATCTTTGGGACCAAAAAACATTGTTTGTATATCCAAAGGAAAAAGATAAGATGAGAAGCTAGCAAAACCATAGCTAACATCCAGAAAAGATGAGAAGCTAGCAAAACCATAGCTAACATCCAGAACTTGAACAACCCCAGCTGAACATGGATCACATGTATCATTAGTTACCATATTTCCTAACCTGTATCATTAGAGATGAAACATTATAGTGCTTGAGTTTTGGAAATATCATCAATTACTGGTATCATTGCCACTGTATTAAATGATAAATTAACCAGTTCAAAAGTGAATAAGTGATATAAGAAACTTAAGTTCATCAGCTGCTCCATGCTTGAAATGAGTGCCACCACCAGGGAACCATTATAGCTAATCTTTCTCATGCACCCAATTTGTCCTCCTTTGACTTCAATAAGACGTGTATGATTCACATTGCTTCTCCATACACAATCCCTGCTAGTTGGCCATTTACGAGCAATCTATAATCCTCTAGAGGTAGCACCAAGAAAAATAAACGCTTCTCAAGTGGAGGACAATGCCTCTTTAGCCCTTCTCTTTTAGAGAAATCCAAGGATGGGAACAAAGTTCTCACATAAGAAACATCATGGCAAGGGAAAAAAAGAAGAGGGAAGATATATAAAAGCATAAAAAGATGAATTAACCTTCTTTGGAAACCACTTGAAAGCAATGAAGTAAGAGACTCAGGGAAAAGAGCTAAAAACCTTGCAAAGATAGAGCAATAGAATCACATAAAAATCCACACTTCAAAAGCAAAAGAGATCAAGAAAAAAAAAAGATAAAAAACTCACCTGCCAATCGATATCCATTCCAAACCCCTTCCTCAATCTCATGGCCTTCACCCACTCTACACCATGCTTGTATGTTATAAAGGAGAAAAAGTCTGGGATAAAGCTTCTGGGTTTCATTTGAAAGCTTGTTTGGAGCTTGTGAGTTTAAGGTCTAATGTTTATTAAAAGGAATGATCATGAGATTATTGCTTTTTTTTCGAAGGCTTCTTGAGGAGTCACTAAGGCATTGGAAGCGAAATTACGATTCTCGATTGAAATTCTATTCCCAAAAAGATGGTGGTAAAATTATAATATTTAATATAAAAACTTTTTATTCGTTAATTAAAATAACAATATTGTAATAATAAGTGAAGAAAATAATTAGACTAATTTTTCCAAAATAGTATTTTAAAAAGTATAAATCCACCATAGCTTACCCTCTCCATTGGCCCTGTTCAACATCACAATTATCACATCATTAAACTGAGACTCAATCTTACTTCTACAAAATCTAACCTAAGAAAAAAAAAAAAAAAACCCTAAAACCCTAAAACTCTTAAACCATTTCTCAATGGGCACTGATGGAAAACGGAAGAAACGAGGCCGCAAATCTAAAACCCAAACAACCCTAGATCCCACGACACCCACCTTAAACGACGAGGTTTTCTCCGTCAACAATGTCGAAATTGTGAATTCCACCACCCCAACCAGCGCCAATCACCTCGAAAACCGCCGCGGCCGCCCTAAGAAGCGACCAAAGCACTCACCAGACAAGCCCCCGCCATTAACTAATGGGGAGATTGGGGTTGCGACACCGGTGGAAGGCGTGGCGAGGGTGTTGCCGGCGATGGATGCGGTGGTAAAGGTGTTTTGTGTGCATACGGAGCCGAATTTCTCGCTTCCGTGGCAGAGGAAGAGGCAGTATAGTTCGAGTAGTAGTGGGTTTGTTATTCGAGGGAGGAGGGTTTTGACTAATGCACACTCTGTGGAGCATTATACACAGGTTAAGCTTAAAAAGCGTGGCTCTGATACTAAGTATTTGGCTACTGTTCTTGCTATCGGAACCGAATGTGATATTGGTAAAGATTCAAGCTTTTCATGTTGTATAAGTAAATATTCTTGTCATTAGGCTCATGCTGTTTACTATATCCTGTGTTAAAAGTGGTTTGTAATGCACATCGAAGAAAGCAAGTATCTTAGTGTGATTAGGGCATATTTTCGAGAAATATATGCACTTGATCAATTTTTAGTTTTGTTGATTCTAAACTTTATTTCTGTTTGATGAGTTGGGTTTTTTTGCATCTTACTTTCTTGCATCGAATGCAAAATGTCAGCTTTTATGGGCTAGGATAACTTGTATGTGCATTTTTTTTTTTGGAATGGTGTAATTTTTCAATTTCTGTTTAGATGTGAAATAGTGACTGTGATGCGCAAGGAAAGTTCATACAAGTTTCGTTGGAGGCAATTAGGGATTTAGGTGATTATATGTTAGGACAAGAGATGATCCCACAAGTAGTCAAGCTTTCCTGCGGTAAGGGAATGAGTGTGATGAAAAGAAAATTGTAGATGTAGCTCTAGCAGGTAATGTTAATTAGATTTGCAGTTCTCTTATGACGGAACAAGGTTGATTAAGTCTATATACCTTGTTGGATGCATAGAATAAAACATTTTGCTCAATGCAAAATTTCCTTGTGATTTGCAGCCTTGCTAACAGTCAATGATGATGAGTTCTGGGAAGGGGTATCACCTGTTGAGTTTGGAGAATTGCCTGCTCTTCAAGATGCTGTAACTGTCGTTGGTTACCCAATCGGAGGGGACACAATTTCTGTGACAAGTGGTGTTGTATCACGGATAGAGATCCTATCTTATGTCCATGGATCCACAGAGCTTTTGGGTTTGCAAGTAACATTGTTGAAACTCTTGCATTTTGTTTTTTTGTAATTATTGAACTACTGCCCTTACACACCTTTCTCATGGTTTCATTTGTAGATAGATGCTGCTATAAACTCCGGAAATTCTGGTGGTCCTGCCTTTAATGATAAAGGTGAATGTGTGGGCATTGCGTTTCAGTCCCTTAAACATGAAGATGCTGAGAATATAGGGTATGTTATACCAACACCGGTCATCAAGCACTTCATCCAAGATTATGAGAAGAATGGAGCCTACACAGGTTAACTGTTATGACATATTTCGTCCTGGCTTTGTATACAAGTGTATATATACTGTGTAATTAAGTTGCTTTGTGTATATTTTAGTAGTGTCACATTGCTTACTGATCCTGGTTAAAGTCTGATGATCATCCCTTACATGCTAGGATTTCCATTTCTTGGGATTGAATGGCAGAAGATGGAAAATCCAGATTTGCGTATGGCAATGGGTATGAAACCTGATCAGAAGGGTGTTCGTATCAGAAGAGTTGATCCCACTGCTCTAGAATCTGAAGTCTTGCAGCCATCAGACATTATTCTCAGCTTTGATGGGGTAGATATTGCTAATGATGGAACAGGTTCGTGTATAAGTTCTTATGTTCAAAACAGACACCTGAAGCTTTGTTAGGAACTGATAGTATACAAAGGTAATTCATGCAGCATTCTCTTTGGCATGAAATTTCACCCCCTTTTATTGTTGACATTTCAGTTCCCTTTCGGCATGGTGAGCGCATTGGCTTCAGCTATCTTATCTCTCAAAAGTATACCGGGGATAATGCAGCGATCAAAGTTCTTCGGAATTCTAAGACTCTAGAATTTGTCATCAAACTCTCAACTCACAGAAGGCTAATTCCTCCACATGTGAAGGGAAAACCTCCATCCTATTATATCATTGCAGGATTTGTATTCACGACAGTTTCTGTTCCTTATCTTCGTTCTGAGGTGCATATTTCACTTTTCCTTTTCCTTTCTGCCTATACTTTTTCTTGATATTCCCAATGACTTCTCTTATTATTAGTTAGTAAAATTATTGTGATGAAATCTTAAATGCTTCCATTTTTAATTGGTGCTCTATGAAGCGAGTGATTTATTCTTTTTGTACATGAAGCTATGGCTGTGCTATATTGATTTTATTTCTTGACTATGGTACTTCTGCGTGATATTTTTTAACTTGTATGCTTTATGTGCTAGAGACAAGGCCCATTAAACTTTCTTCTCGTTCTTTTGTGCAAGTTTTCATGTATTCGTTGGTGCAAATGCTTTAACTCAGAGGTTATGGTTTATGTAGCACTGCATAATCTAATTTGTATTATTGTCATTGAGTCTTTGCCCCTTCTTGTCAGTAGGTGTATTAACTTATTTCTATAAACCAACACCATGGTTCTTGTTTGCTCTTGGAACTTGGGATGATAGGATATTAAACTTTCACCACATCCTAAAACATTAGAGACAGTGTGTTGATTTTAGAGGTACAAGGACTCAATTTTAATTGTACTAAAACTCTGGGCATCACCCTGTTATTGAAGCTGAGTTCTAAACTTACTAAACCTGTTCACCTAATGAACATGTGCTAATGTGTAACTGAATCCCCAAACCCAGAACTTATTGAAATGGATTTTCATCTAATTAGGTCACTGGTGAGTTCCATCAAACTTTCCTGGATTTGTCTTTTGGTTTTGCTGTCCTTTTGTAACTTTCCATTGTAACCTGGGATTGAAAACATTAATTGTAATTAGAATGGATTACTGTTGTAGTAATGCTTCTACCTTTTGCTAGCCATTGTTCTTATAGCTTGTTCTGAGGGTTGCAATATACAGATTCCTGTTTATTTTTTTCAACCAAAGTATTTAGTTTCACTCACCGAGCCTTTATTTCTGTAGCTTGCATTTGCATGTTTATCTATTCCAACATCATTCTCCATGCCTATGACTTTGCTATATTGTGAACTTAATTTTATGGACATTGAAGAGCAAAATAATTACTTTTATATTAGCCTCATTTATTTATTCAATCTTTCACGCCTTGCCATTTGCAGCTTCAGTTTAATGCCAACTCTCTCTCTCTCTCTCTCTCTCTCTCTCTCTCTCTCTCTCACACACACACACACTCGGTTTAATGCAATACTTAACATCATATGTACTTTCATGGTTAACTGATTTTACATCACCCCTGTTCTTTTTTGCATAATTGTGCAGTATGGCAAAGAATATGAATTTGAAGCTCCTGTCAAACTTTTGGACAAACTTTTGCATTCAATGCCACAATCCCCAGATGAGCAGATGGTTGTGGTTTCTCAGGTCTCTCTCGCAAGCGCACATGTGTCAGTTCATATGACTACTATTCTACTCTGCTGACCTTGCATTTTAACTCTTTTTTTCCTGGAAAATTTCTGGCAGGTGCTTGTGGCTGACATTAATATTGGGTACGAGGACATCGTTAACACTCAGGTGAGGAATGGCAGTCTTGTAACCGGTGTTTTTTATTTCTGTCATTGAGTTGGTACAGCCTGTCTATGATTTCACCTATTTTTTGGTGAACTACCTCTCTTTTGATGTAATTTATTCTATACCTATGCAGGTTCTTGCTTTCAATGGTAAGCCAGTGAAGAATTTGAAGAGCTTGGCCAACATGGTCGAGAATTGTGACGACGAGTTTCTGAAATTTGATCTAGAATATGACCAGGTCCTCTCTATCTCTCTCTCTCAGGGGGTGTTTGAGTGCGTGTGTGTTTGCATGCTCATCAAGCATTTGCATCCCTGCTATATGTACTAGTTCTCTGTCTGTGGGTGTCTGGTGCTGATATTTTTTCCTGTGTTTTGGTGCAGATAGTTGTTCTCCGTATGAAGACTGCTAAGGAAGCTACTGTAGATATTCTTACCACACACTGCATACCTTCTGCAATTTCTGATGATCTTAAGCCATGAATTTGGGTCTTAGTCTAGGTACATTGCGATATTCTTGTTGGGGCCCAGCTACTCCCCTTTCTTTACCTTCATCAAGATGGGGTGGGCTGGGGTTGGGGTTGTGGTGGGGGATAATTTATAAAATTGAGGGTGGACTTGTTAGTTTTTACTTTCTTAGATGCAACTTTCCTATATGGTGTTGAGGGTTGAGAATCTTTTTAGCAAGCATAACGAGGAAAACTTGCAGTGTGTATTATTGGCAGCTGTGTTCTTTCCTTTACCTGATACAAGTTTTGGAGAATCTTGTCAGGGTCTGTTTCTTTTCATTGTTTTTCTGCTGCTGTACTATCAGCAAGAGTATTTAACTTATGAATGTTGAAATTCCTATATATTGAGAATTTGCAAATTGATAAAACCCGGCGGGTGAATTTTCCATCTCCAAGGAAAACTACTTTGATCCCCTATTAGAAAAATTCCCAACTCTCCCTCTGGTGCTTCAACTCGAACATAAAGTTCTTGTTTCGGCAATTCAAAGGCGGGCTGTACTAGGTTAGGGGTAGTGCCTTTGATGCATCTAGCATTTTACATGAGTTGTTTTAATGCTGATATCCCATTGGATAGGTGGTTTTTCCCAGCATCGCATTGTGAATAGCATTCACTGGACGCTCTCCAGTTCTAGGTGCCAAATAATAAAGACCACAACAAGGTGCGGGACGACAACTCTGTATTTTAGATGTGGACTCTTTTTTCTACATTTTTGCTCCTTGCTCATCAATTCTCACAGAAAAAAGAACTGCAAGAATGCATGGCCAGAATCCACCCAAGAGATGGTTAGCACATCACAAATGTATCGGATGATGCCCTTTTTTCATATGAAGACCAAATAAACTGATGGAATTACAATTTGTGCTAAAAAAGGATGAGTAAAACTATGTACTAAACTTGATTGTGCTGAATTAGAATACGGTCACTTGACGGAATATTCGACAAAGAAAATGTAGAAACTTGAAAAATGCCTATACGGTTTTGTCCACAAGCTAGACAGGTATTATAACTACTCACATTGGTTTAGGCGTTCATATGGCTCTCCAAGAGAGGAGTCTTCTGTGACAGTGATTGTAGGTTTCTGGGTCTGTTTACTTTACTATGTTCGTCCTCTTTGGATTGTGCCCAAATCACTCCATAGAAACCGGCAACAATTATAATTGCTCCAACAATACTGCAGAAGAACACCAACTAGTTATAGACGTAGTTCTCTTTACCTGTATGAAGAACTAGCATGAAGCAAAGGAAGTGTCTGATGTAAACTAGACGAGACTGTTACCTTCCAACATGAAGTGTGTCGCCAAGAAAGATAACACCCAGAAACGCAGCAGTAGCAATCCCCACAGGTTTAAAAATGGCCACAAAAACAGGCCCCTTCTTGCGTATGCACCATGCTGTTACACCAAACGTCACCACACTGCCAACCACAGCCTAAAAAAGCTTCTTATTAGAGGGCTGTAAGAAAAACTGTAGTCAAATGTTTTCTTATGTGCTTACTGAATAGATGATGGAGATGAGCTCAATATCAGGCCTCAGTTTCCAAGCATTTGGATTCCGCTCTGCAATCAAGGAAACTATTGAACTTTGAATCGTCCCAAAGAGGCAGAGGAAGGAGACCATGGCCATCTCTGAAGGGTACTCTTTTAAAATTGCTGCCTTCAAGTATAATTCGACGAAAAAGCATTTAAATTTCAGCAAAGGCAATTAATATGAACAGCAACCACACATTTTGAGCCTATTACCTGAAGAGTAGTAAATATTGAAACGCATAAATCAGCAGTTACAAGGAAGAGGCCTCCTATGATCCAAGAATTTGCTGTTGACATGATGGAAGGGATTGGATCAGGATTTGATTGGGTAGTTATGGCACCTATTGCAGGGCCCTTGTACAAGGTTATAGTCAAAGCTCCTGAAACTGATACCAGTGTGCCCATGATTTTGATCCGACTTCTTGAGCTTCTCCAATCTAGCTTTTCCATCCTGAATTTGAAGGGCTAAAATTTGTAAGGAAAACATCCACTTCTCTTACAACAACATGCTTACTTCATGAGTTTACTACCCACAATTCAACAACATATTGTAGAGAGGGAACATCCCGACTCAATTTTGCATTTCATCGCTTGTAAATGTCTACAAACATCGTAACTGGAAATTTGTTTTAGTATCGACACATAGAGTGATTTTCTTTGTTTGAGTCGAAGAAGCGCAAGATTTCCACTTAATTCCCACCGCCTGCTTTTTGTACAGTGAAAAAAAGAAGAGAGAAACCTGAAGATAACAGCAAGCAAGAAAGTGAAGGCAGGGATTAGTTGGCCCATAGCAGAAGCAAGGGTAGGAGAACTGTAGCTTACACCAGTGAACACACAATTCTGCATCAAAGTAATCCTACAAAATCAAAACACAACACACAATGAAGAAGTTCCTGCAAATAAAAAGCAAACCCACTTTCAAAATCATTTAAAAGAAGCTCTTTCATGGATGATATGACATTACCCAACAAGGCTAAGGAGGAAGAACTTGCAGAGGAGGGAGTAGGTGACTGGTGGTCTCTTTGTTCTGCCCAGAAAAAGAAAAGCAAGGTCGACAATTCAATAGCAACATCAATGATTAAAGATAGATGTGATTAGGGGTTTTGCTGATGAAAGTCAAGGGCATTAGTAGATATACCTGTAGAAGATTAAAGAAGGTAACAAGATAAGAGTGGCAAGAGCATTAGAGTAAACAACAAAGACAAATTGGCTCATCCCTTTGGACATGGCTGCTTTGCTCAGTGTGGTCAAACCAACATCAAGGCATTCCACCATCACCATGGCTGCAAATGGCAGCAAATTTAACAAGACAGACTTTACTCCCATCCTTCTCTCTCTGTAAGCAAATAGAGAGAGAGTTCACTGTAGCCACTGATCAAGAGTTGTTGCGTTCAGTGGTTATGGTCAAGCAGATACAACGTAGCTGTCTAGAATCGACAAGATATTTTCTTTAATGATTCTCCATATCTCCATGAAATTATTTTTATTTTTGTCAGACAAATTAATTGAGCTCTAATTAATGAGCATTATTATATCTGTCTCCTTCTCTTCCCTTGGTAATTGTTTTTTTTTAACCAACATCAATTCTGAATCTTTTTTTTTAGCAACATTTTCATGAATTCTGAATCTATTATTATTATTATTATTATTATTATTAAAGAATTGCCATAGAAAACACGGAGCAAAACCTAAGTTCTGGTAACTTACTAACTTTACTTCCTCATGTGGTCAAGGACATGTGTTCCGTGTTCGCATAAAAGAATTCACCAAGAGTCATATCCTTGTGACGTGGCATTCCAATGAGATACAATACTTCAAAACTAAACGGATGGCCCTTGGTGTATTTTTTATACCAAGGAACCTAAGACATAACATGAGAACTCTATAAAAAAAATATAAAAAACAAAGAATATTAATTTCAAAAAAAAAATTATTTCAGGTATTGCCTCAAATTAAATGCTAGAGGGTAAAATCAATAAATTTAATTTAATTAAAAAATAAAATTTCTTTTAAAAATAAAATTTAACAAAGACCGGAAACAAAACAAAAACAAAGTAGCCTTTGTTATTTTAAAAGAAAGATAAATTTTATAGAAAGAGAGTAAAAAAAGAATGTTAGAGGATGAAACATGAAATGAAAAGGAGCTTAAAAAGAAAGAAAAAAAAAACAAGTAAGCCCGAGTGAACTTTGTAAACCCAGCTTAAACTCTCAAACTTGCAATCCATTAAATTCTTGACCTGAACTCAACTCAGGAGCTTAACACCTAAAAAATTAAATGTTGAATGATGAAATTAATCAGTTTTAAAACAAAATTCCTTCAGAAAAGGTAAATTCAACAAAGAAAAGAAAAAGAAAAAAGAGTCAAGGTAACCTGTGTTATTTTCAAAACGACTAAACAATACCATAGAAAGTGAATTAAAAAAATAACAAAATGTTTGAGGATGGAAAAAAAAGCTTAAAGAAATCTGTGTCAACTTTGTAAATCGAGGTTAATCTCTTAAACCCGCAAACCATTAAATTTAGACCTGGAATCAACTAAGAAGCTAAACATCTTACTAATTAAGTGTTGGAGGATGAAATTAAAAAAAATTAATCTAAAAAAATCTTGCAATGTAAAAAAATACAATAATACAAAAAAAGGATTAGATTTGATAGGAAAAAAAACTAAAGAATGATGAAATTGCAAAAAAAAAATTGCAAAAACCATCTAAAAAAATAGTAATTAAAAGAATAAGAACCAAATTTTATAGATGAAAATATTGATTGGGGATGAGATTAAAAAAATTCTTAATTTAATAAACTATTCTAAATATAAAAAAAATTGCAACAAAGAGAATAGAGATGAAATTGAAAAAACCCTTTAATTTCATAAAGTATTTTAAATTTAAAAAATTGTAATAAAGAGAATATGGATGAAATCTTTAGTACAACAAAATTTAGGGGCCAATTTGATTTTTTTAATTCCAGCATGAAAATCGAGTACGAGAGAGGGAAAAATAGAAAAAATAAAACGTTACCATACCGATCACCATAGTTCTACATGCACTGTTAATCCATGAATGAGACACCGAGATGGTTTAGAATCTACCTTGTAATCACAATTTTGGCTACCGGATGGCGTCGCACGAGTCGTTCGAAGGCAGCTAACACTATTCACCTGATTCTATTTTTTTATTTACTAAATTATCGTACTGCCCCTAATGATACTCAACAACTACCAAATGACCACATCTAAATGATAAAAAAGTCGCTAAGTCAGAGAGAATTGATTTTAATTTTTAAGAGTAATGAAGTAACTTATTTGTTTACAAATCAAGTTAAAGACTAAAAAGCCCCTTAACCCAAGTGATCTTTTTTGTCTACCAAGGGCAATTAAGTAATCACACTATACAAAGAAAATGTAAAAATAATGTCTAACCTCTCCCTTTCAAGTAATGATCAATGTGTCCAATTAAAAATACCATTATACCCGTTAACTCAAAGCATGCTACTTTGCCCACCAAGGAGTAAAATCAGCCTTTCATTCTGCGAATCCACAGTGAAAGGCTCGTCTCTTTTAGTATAGAGTATAATATAATAACTAGTGGTATTTTTCGAGTAGAATTGCAAGCTAGTTGAATTATTTTATTTTAAAGGTTAATTTTTTTAAAAAAAGCAAATAAAATTTATTCGTATGAAAACATTAAATACCATTTATTTATATAAAATATTAAAAGAAAAAATTTCAAGACAAATGACCCCAATCTATTTGAAAGATTGTAAAATTAACAAACAATTGAAAAAAAGAACAAAGGTGAGCTAAATAATGTAAAAGAGAGAGAGAAGAGAGGAGAGGATATTATTGAAAATTTAAATAATAAAACTAATGCAAAGTAAAAATAAATAAATAAAAAGGAGGATATTAATTAAAATGTGAAAAAAATAAAAAAAAATAAAAGCGAGGCGTTAGTGGGTCAGGCCTACACGTTTGGCCTAAATACAAAAGCCCAACTGCGTTTGGATTTGGAAGCCTAGGCCTGCACCTGCTTTTTTTTTTCATCAGGACCAAACAACGATGTGTCATTTAGCTTTTTTTTTATATAAAACTAATTCATGTGACAGGTTGCCTGTAGTGGTACAGAATGTGTCGCTTGCACTAACATTTTTTATCACCCCCAATGATTTTAAAATCATGGTCAAAGCTTTTAGATTCTAAAAACCCAATTTTTAAGTCGTTTTGTACCTGAAAAGCTTTAAAACTACCATAAAATTCTTCATAAACCACCTACAAACCCCAAAATCACTTTTAAAAAAAAACAAAAGAAAATCAACTAAATCTAAAAAATCTAAATAGACTCCAATCTATTTTTTCAACAAGAAGAAGGCGAAAAGCAAAACCATGAAACTCTTCTAGTCAAACAAACCATTTAACACAAAAATTGGTCATTTTAGTTATGGGTATTAAACAAAATTGGTTCATCTATAATATTTGTATTATTTAACCCGACCTAACCCGTCAAAGTCAGATAATGTGAATATTAAAAATGATAGTGGGTTAAAAACACCTAAGAAATGGATATTAGGGATCACGATTCAGTTCAGATCGATTTAGGCTGAAAATCCCAACTGAACCGAGAGATGAAATTTCCTAAGAAAATGGACCGAACCAAAAACTAGTTCAAATCGAATTGGTTCAGTTCGGTCAAGATCAGTTTTTTTAGGTTGAAACCGAAAAATCTAATCACAACAGCTAGCACACAAAAAAAAAAGGTGAAAAGAAGAAAATTTGTCGAACAAATTATTTACTATACTCTTTCAAGGTCCCTGCCAGAGTATGCAAAAGCATATATGTCAGTCAAGAAAATTATGTAAGTTGCAAAATACTACCAGTGGTAGTGGTAGGTAGTGGTAGGCCGCGAGTGCATCAACCTTTTCAAAAGTGCAGTCGTGATTAGTGTAGATAAATGAGAGAGAACATTTATAATCTTAATATAGAAAGTGTCGTCCACTTCCAACAACTGTACAAGAAAAGTTGAGTGGATTATATACTGGCTCACCATGACTTCTATTGTGTAGATTATACACTTTAGATGATGAAGTATAATAAATGGAAGCAATAATTGTAAAACACAAACAAAATGCATTTAAGAACCAAAATGAAAACTAAACACCTAAACAAAAAGGGGGAGATGGCAGCCAAAGAGAGAGATGGAATGATATGGCTGCTTTTTTACTGGGAAAGTGGGGAATTTTTTAGGGTTAAGGAACTTCGGTTAGGTTACCTTTCTATTTATACCCCTCCTCTTTTTTTAAGTCGGTTTAAGCCTTTAAGGCACATTGGATCCAGTTCAGTTATCTGATTTTAATTTTTAAAACCAAAACCGAACTGAATCGAGTGAGTTTTTTAATTTTTAAATCAGTTTGATCAATTTTTTCTCTTGGTTTGATGTTTTTCAAATAATTGTTTCCTGATTTTTACAGTTTAATCAGTTGGTCGGTTTTTTTGAACACCCCTAATAGATATCATGGGTCAGGTGACATGTTAGGATTTTTAAAACTCAATCAACTCGACCTAACTCGTATACTTTATATAGCCCACCGATAATGTGGATATTACAAATTAATTTGTTGTTATATGTTTTTTTTTATGTTTTTGCAATTGATTATTCCATTTAGTCAATTGATTGAGTTTATGTATTGAGCTTAAATCTTTTGTTATAGCAAGTTTTGAGCTAATTTATTGAGCCCAAATCTTAGTTTTACTTAAGCGCAACCCATAAAAATTAGAAATATAAGCCTAATCCATGGAACATGTAATATCTATAAAAAATTTAGTGTAACCTAATATATCTAACTTGCGGAGGTTCAAGAAAATTAAATGAATAAGGTTTACAATTTGTAAAATATTAAAAGTTAGGATGAACTCAATTATGGACCCAAACCTAACCCAACAATATCCATGAACACCCCTAATTTTAGCTCCCATAATGGTGACAATAGACAACTTTTTATTTCTTCTGTCATTTTCTAGTAGATTTCTCTCTCCTTTTCCTATCCCAAATATTAAAAATAAATAAAATATTTTTTTACGTGAAAATGAAATTACCACAAATTTGGTGTTAACCATGTATTTTTTTCTTAGTATTTTAAATTTTATCATCTGTCTTTTAATTTAGTATTTTTTATCATAATTTTAAATTTAATTTAATTTCATCTAATTAGGCTATAACAATTTAATTGAAAAAAAGTTTGAAATAAAAAAAATTAAAGTGCTTCCCTGTTTATATAAATAATAAAGCACCATAAAAAACATCAGATCTTTTAGTATATTAGTTAACTAGTTCGGTTCTACGTTGTCACGCTAAGCACTTTAGAGATAGTTTTTTTATTTATTTTTATAATAATTAAACTAAATATGAAAAAAATAATTTAAATTATAAAAAATATTAATTTTGGATAAATTCCTTTTTTATTCATATATTCTTTTTGCTTAGATAATATCTTGTTTTTTTATTAGGAACATGATTTTTTTAATAGAAAATAAAGGTAATTGATTTTAATATTAATAGGAATTCCAATTATATGAATTAAGGATGAAAAATGTTTCTTTTTAATTAAAACCTTTTTTAATTTATATAATTCTTTTTTATCATGAGAAAATGTTTTTTTTTTTGTATTAGAAACATTGTTTTTTGTAATAAACTTATCATCATTTGAAAAAATGTTTTAATAAAAAATAAATAAATTATAACTCAATAATTTTCAAGCGAATATATAGAAACATTAAGAAAAATTAATTATAGATATAATTAAAAAAAATAATAAAATAATTTTTTTATTCTTATTAAATATTTATGATCAATTTTCTAAAAACATTTGGATATTAATTTCATATGTAATTATTAATAAAGTAATTATTTTTCCTAGTGTGTTTGGCTTGATAAAACATGAAATTGATGTTTTGTTTCTAGTGCTTTATGATAATTTGAATGTATTAATATAAAAAATAAAAAAAAATTTAAAAAAAATTATTTTAATATATTTTTAAATAAAAAATATTTTAAAAAAGCATCCTATATTACAATACCAAAAAATAAGAGGTGTAATGTTTTTTACTTTTTTTTTTAAATAATAATAATAACACATCCTATATATCTATATATCTAATGCAGACAACTTGTCATTTAAAACCAAGTTAGTGTCTCTATCCATATCCATATATTAAATTTTAGGAGTGTTTGTGAATGAATTTTAACATGTTTTTAATTAAAATTATTTTTTTATTTTAAATTAAAAATTTTAATTTTTTTTAATTGTTTTAAGTATTAATATTAAAAATAAATTTTAAAAAATAAAAAATATTATTTTAATATTTTTAAAATAAAAAATACTTTTAAAAAATAAGTTTTTATATCATTATACGTTATTTGTACCGTAGAGTGTTAAAATTTCAGATTAGCTACTCTCTGGTTCTGTTTGATCCATTACTTCTTTCTCCTGCTGGAAAAAAAATGTTAAAAAAGAATTTAATAGAGAGTCAGAAAGAAAGCAAATTAATGGAGAAGATGGGCACGGCAGAACCCAACTTTGAACAACTATTCGAGGAGAAGAAGCGCGTCAGGAACCCCCTCGTTCCCGTCGGTAAATATTCAATCAATCCTCCCCTCCCCTCCCCATTTCTTTCCCTTTTCATTTTTTATACATCTATTACGCGATGCTGAAGCTTCATTTTTTTTTATTTGCAACATTTAGTGAATACTGTTTCTTTCATTTTCGAGGAATCATTAGCCCAATTAAAATTTGTTAGGAATTTGATTGTATTGATTAGGGTTTTAAGGTTTGAAGAAAAGAAGCAGAGAGATTCTATGATTTGCCCTTTTGTTGGGTTTGCTTAGAAATGTGAATAGAATTCGAACTCTACAATTTTTATTTTCAAAATTAACTTTACTTCTAATGCTGTTTTAGTGTAGCACTAGAGATATGGAACAATTAATCTCACTTAAAGTATCAGTATCTCATTGTACCAAAGGAAAGGTATTGTAACTTGCTTTTTTGATAATGGCAATCCATGTTTCAGTGAATTAAACTACATTACATTAGAAATGGAATGAGAATCCGTTCCCATTCCAAATCCTAGCGCAAAACAAGCATGGCCTTCAAGAATTTTCTTCCCTCTCTCTCCTGTTTTCATTGGAGGGATGGCGGTGGCGATTTGGTTTCCTACTGATTTTTTTTCCCTGATGTTCATAGCATTGCTTGTAGAAAACAGGAGTAAATTGGTATATTTGCAGTAATAGAATGAATGTAAATTGTTGGTCTTTGGTTCCATTTCACAAATACTAGCACGTTGGTGGATAAACTCTGGTTCTGGCATATTTACCTTGAACATCATCTTTCATTTTCCTAACTCATTTATTGCAGATCCCACTTTTCAAAAGATAATGTGCTTTAAGGGTTCGGGCACCTGACTCTGTGTCTGGAGTTTAAATGGATGGTTTATATTACTGTTAGCTTCTTATTTTAAACATCTGAGCTTTTGAGTTGGATATTGGCCATCAGGAATTCCAAATTCGTTGTGCTATTCGCTCATGATAGAACTGGGATTCATCTTTAGACAGTTCTGTATCTGGCTTCAGTTTGATTGATTGTTTATAACTATTGCAGGTGCACTTATGACGGCAGGAGTTCTCACAGCTGGCTTAATCAGTTTCAGGCGAGGCAATTCTCAATTGGGTCAGGTGTTAATGAGAGCTCGGGTGGTTGTCCAAGGGGCTACTGTGGCCCTTATGGTTGGCACTGCTTTCTACTATGGGGATAACCCATGGAAAAAACCAAGTTAGACGTTTTACAGTATGGTTTCTTGTGATGAGTATTTTGGTTGCTGCAGGGTGTCCTCCATAGTGACACAAGCTGTTCTTTTTCTATGCCGATTTTATTCAATAAAATCCACACAATTCATATGCTCTCATTGCTGGTAGCATACTTCTTGTGCATGACGAGATCCTACTACTGTTAGTGTAAACTGAGATCAGTGAACATGGCGGTAGCGAGGATGTTTGTGTAAGTTCTGAAAGAAGGGATAGCATCTACCTTAGACAAATAATCTTATTTAAAAATACAAATATAATCAATGTCTGTTTACAAGCCTTTAGTCTTATAATTGATGGATGATGTCTCACTGCTATATTGTTTGAATAGAAATGGCTTTTCATTGCTTTAGAGTTTTCTTTAACAAGGGTATTTGAAGAACTAAAAAGTCAAATGTATTGCATCTCCAACAACTCACTCTTGTTGTACTGGTTGCCCCTTATGGCATAATTACGGCCTTAACATCTCGTTCAGTCACATATACCAACCTACATCAGAAGCCGAAATCATTTTACAGGCATCCAAGGCTCATGCTGCCTTTCCTTTTAAGATACACTTGGTTTTGGGACAGTAATTTGTTGTGGGTTGGATAAAAAATATATAATTATATTAAAAATATATAAATGGTGTTATTTTTTTAATTGTATGCAATGAAATATTTTAAATAATAATTAAAAACTTGATTAATATACTAGAATAAATTAATTGACCACCATAAATATTTTCTGTTTAACTAAGCGAGCAAACAGACAGAAAATTAGTTACTCGCTCAAATGATGATTTGTTTTTTAAAAAAATCAATCTCTATTATTCTAGTTTTGTTTAACTTTAGTTTAAATGTGAAAATAAAAAACTGAGTGAATGAAATGAAAAACGATAACAAATTATATTGACTCGAGTTCACACGTAAAATCTACGACCCGAATAATGGACATAACCATAATGATTAAACCCAATTGGATAATTTATCTTTCATTTTCCTTCTCTTATTCTCTTCCTAAATGAACCTTTATTATGTCTTAATCGTCAACAAATCAAATTAAATTTAGAAGCAAATAAAAGAAGCATAAAAGAGTTTAAACTAAAAATTTAAAAAAATGTCATATTGTATTGATAGTAATTAACTTTAATCAACAAACAAAATTTAAAACTCAAATCAAAACATGATCCTAATTATGTACAATTTTTTTAAGCTAAATGATAAAAAATGATTAAATTGCATTTTTTATTTGAATTTAAATAAAAACATCAATGTTAACAAAGGGCTAAATTGCATTTAAAAAAAAATTAGGAGGAAAATGCATTAAATGTTTTCCTAAATATTGTGTCACAACCCGTCAAATCAGCAATTCGCACCAATAGCTCAACCGAGTCTAATAATTTTTTTAATAAATTTATGTTGCACCTAAAAAAAGACAAAAGAATTGCAAAAGAAAAGCTCCACAAAAAAATCCAAGTGCGCGGGCCTAATGACCCTGGGTGTCTGGACCTATGAAAAAAAGAGCTCAAGATCGTGTGCCTAGGCCTTATATTTTTATTTTTTTAAGGGGCAGACAACTTGTCGTCTGCCCTTTTGATTAAAAATAATCATGTAACATGTTGTTTGCTGAAGTAGACGACGTGTCCCCTGTCTACCTAGTGGTAACCGGAAAATCTGAATAAAGATATTTTTTTCCCTAAAAATCCTTTTTTTCAACTCGTTTTAACAAAAAAAAAACTCATAAAAACCCTAACAATATCTAGAAACCAATTAATCAACCTACGAAACTCCGAAAAACGACCCAAAAACATGAAATCAAACAGGGTTAGGTTTTTCTTCCTCAACCTTGCTTTACTTTTTCAGGTGATATTAAAGTTTGAAACAACCATTATTCAAATCCTTTCATTAAATGAAACCCGTGGACATCAATATCAACTAATTTGGTGGCCGGAATATACGAGAATGATGACTTTCTCTCTCTATGCTAGAATCCGGCAAAAATTTATCTCTCCTTCCAAAGTTAAGGACTTAAAAAATAACAGAAATGAAGTTGTGTACTAAAATTGAATATAGAAAAACATAAGGAACCAAAAAATTCTAATTTTATAAATTGGAGGATTAAAGTGTATTTTTAACGCCAACTTTAAAAACACCACTCATTTTCATCACCTTTTCTAAGTTGGTCCTCCTAGTCTTTTAATTTTGTCCCTAGCCAATAAATTTAAAGCAATTGGGTGTTAATTTCACAACCAAAGGACACAATCAAAAAATAAAAAATAAGGAACTAAAGTGAAAAAAACATTGTTTCTATTCATAATGCTCAATGATTAACACTGTTCAAAACATCCTTCCGTTTTAGTTGTTTACTAGTTACATGACCCGCGCGATGTCGCAGGTCAATGATTTTTGCATAAAAAATATCAAAAAAAAGTTAAGATCTAAAAGTATTAGGTCTTTTTGCAAAGTTATACCCAAGAGTCTTGGGTGTGGCTGCAACGTCTGACCCAAGAGTAATATTTATAATATTAATAATAACATTAAACTTGCATGACCCAAGTTTAAGTGGGTCTGACTACAATACCAGATCCAATAGTCTTGGATGTGGGTCTGGCTACAAGGTCGTGTCATAAAAGTGTGTTAATTAAATAAATTAATTAAAAAGAAAAAAACAAAGAAAAAAAACCAAAAGGATGAAAAAAATTAATGAAGAAAAGGAAAAAAAATCTGAATTAACTGGGTTAACCCTTCAAACCAGGTTAACCCGTCAAACCTTGGATTCGTGTCGTGAAAGTTTGATAACTAAATAGAAAAAAAAAATTGATAGGTTAACACAAAATTAACTGGGCTAACCCGTCAAACCAGGTTAACCCGTCAAACCCGGGATCCGTGTCATGAAAGTTTGATAACTAAATTAAACAAAAAAAATTAATTAAAAAGGAAAAAACCAAACAAAAAGGCATCAACCTTTTCACCGTGGACTCAGTATGCAGTCTACAGTTAAAGACATAAAAACAGCAAAAAAGCAAAAAGCAAAAAAAAACTAAAAGCATCAGTCGATAACTAAATAGAAAAAAATTTAATATTGATGAACTAAATTAAATAAAAAAATATTAAATAAAAAGAAACAATAAAAGAAAAAAAAACTTATATGAAGAAAAAAACTAATGAAGAAAAAGAAAAAAAAAATCTAAATTAACTGGGTTAACCCGTCAAACCTGAGATCCGTGTCATGAAAGTCTGATAACTAAATAGAAAAAAATTTAATATCAACAAACTAAATAAAAAAATAATTAAAAAAAAGAAGGCATCAGCCTTTTCACCGTGGACTGCACTATGCAGTCCACAGTGAAAGGTATAAAAAAAACAAAAACTAAAGGCTTCAGCCTTTTCACTGTGGACTGTATATAATATTAAAAGATGAAATCGGAAGAACAAAACTAATGAGGAAAAAGAAAAAAAATCTGAATCAACCGGGTTAACCCGCCAAATCAGGTTAACATGTCAAACCTGGAATTCGTGTAATGAAAGTGTGATAATTAAATAGAAAAAAGATTTATTATTAATGAAATAAATTAAAAAAAGATTAATTAAAAAGGAAAAGGCAAAGAGAAAAAAAAAACCTACAGGAAGAAAAAAAACTAATCAAGAAAAAGAAAAACAATCTGAATAAACTGGGTTAACCCGTCAAACCTGGGATCCATGTCATGAAAGTCTGATAATTAAATAGAAAAAATTTAATATTAAGAAACTAAATTTAAAAAAATAATTAAAAAAAAGACAAAAAAAAAAACTAAAGGCATCAGTTTTTTCACTGTGGATTGTACTGTGCAATCCACAGTAAAAGGCTTAAAAAGGAAAAGAGAGAGAAAAAAAAAGGCATGCGCCACGGGTTAAAATTTTTTTCTTGCATAAAAAATATCAAAAAGTGCTAAGATCTAAGAGTGTTAGGTCTTTCTGCAAAAATATGCCCAAAAGCCTTTAGTTTAGTTGCAACGCTTGATCCAAGAGTAATATTTATAATATTAATAATAATATTAAACTTACATGACTCAAGTTTAAGTGAGTCTGACTGCAACACCGAACCCAAGAGCCTTGAATGTAAGTCTAGCTGCAAGGTCGTGTCATAAAAGTGTGATAATTAAATAGATTAATTAAAAAAAAAGAAAAAAAAACCAACAGGAAGTTAAATACAAAGAATCTGAATTAACTGAGTTAACCCTTCAAACCAGGTTAACCCGTCAAATCTGGGATTCGCGTCATGAAAGTTTGATAACTAAATATAAAAACAAATTGACGGGTTAACCCGTTAAGCCCGGGATACGTGTCATGAAAGTCTTATAATTAAATACAAAGAAATTTAACATTAAAAAACTAAACTAAACGAAAAAAAATTAATTAAAAAGAAAAAAAGCAAAAAACAAATTCCGGGTTAACTCGTCAAACTTAAAAAAAAACAAAAAAAAAAATTCTGGGTTAACTCGTCAAACCAGGTTAACCCGTCAAACCCGGGATCCGTGTCATGAAAGTTTGATAACTAAAAAAAAAATTAACATTAACAAACTAAATTAAACAAAAAA